>Ga0315306_10000048_pt1 | contig 53941 bp, 60 predicted proteins | sample TDP1_MG_FD_203803 | JGI IMG/M metagenome (GOLD analysis project Ga0315306, IMG submission 203803) | Freshwater sediment microbial communities from Lake Towuti, South Sulawesi, Indonesia - TDP1 | ecosystem: Environmental > Aquatic > Freshwater > Lake > Sediment | place: Indonesia: South Sulawesi... | reverse complement strand
AGGGACTCCAGAGGAGGTTGCTGCAAAGCTAGCTGTTGAAGTTCCAAAAGTCGCCGAAATTCTCAAGAAACTATTCAACAAGGGTTTTGTCCTCTACAAACTTGTGGATGACAAACTTAGATATGGTTTGAACGGTGACTTATGGGAGTCTATTCTCCCTGACAAAAGAGACTTTGAAAAGTTCGGTGAGGAATTTCTTGACCTGTGGAATCACTATCATGATGATGAAATGATGGCTACCTCAGATAAGCAGTACACGGAGAGTTATACTCGTGTTATACCAGTGGAAAAAACTATTCCGATGAAATGGGGTGAAATTTTGCCCTATGAAAAAATTTCAGAAATTCTCGAAAACGCTAAGACAATTGCAGTTACAGAGTGTGCATGCAGAACAATGAGTAGGCGATGCGATAACCCCACTGATGTTTGTCTCCTTTTCAATGAGTTTGCAGATATTATTATTGAAAGAGGCATCGCAAAAAGAACGTCGAAAGAAGAAGCTCTTTCAATCTTGAAACGTTGTGAAAACCTTGGACTCGTCCATCAATTAAACAATATGGAACCCGAAGGCTATCAGTTCCTCTGTAACTGCTGCAGTTGCTGTTGCTCAATCTTAAGAGGCATGATAGTTTTTGGCAAAAAAGGCATCTCGGCTAAGAGTCGTTACGTATCCTCCGTAGACAGCGAACTCTGTGACGGTTGCGGTATTTGTGTTACGCGATGCCGGTTTGGAGCAATGAACACTGTTGATTCCAAGGCTGCAGTAGACAAAGAAAAATGCTTCGGATGCGGTCTGTGCGCATCGAAATGCCCGACCAACGCTATTCAGTTAATTCCGATCAGAGGCCCAGAACACATTATAGACCATCTGGAAAAGGCACCGCCTAGGCTAGTTGACACTCTCATGATTGAATAGGGAACACTTTCTAACCAGCAGAGGCCTTTATTACTATTCTCTCAGCGCGCGTGCAAAGACGTTGAAAAAAGAGACTTTGGGAAAGGTAGAATCCATCCCACACCATCTGCTTATTCTCGCTAGGTTTTTTAGATGGAACCAATAAAATTCTCGTAAGACTTCTGTTAGGAGCTACAAAAGATGACTACTAAAAAACGTATCTGGATCTTCAGAGACTATCTAAGATGCAGCGGTTGCAGAAAGTGCGAGATAGCCTGTTCACTATTTCATGAAAACAGGATATGGCCAGAGGCTTCCAGAATCCGAGTGTTCATGCTCGTTCCAGGAGCCGAAGTTCCCCACCTCTGCGCCCAGTGCGAAGATTACCCATGCGTTAAGTCTTGTCCAGTGGAAGCCCTGTCAGTAAGCAAAGAAACTGGAGCAGTTCTTGTTGACAAAGAGAAATGCACGGGCTGTGGTCTCTGCATCGACGCCTGTCCTGGAAGGGTTCCACATATACATCCAACAGAGAAATACGCGGTGATATGTGACCTCTGTGGGGGAAAGCCTCAATGCGTGAAGGTTTGCCAGAAGGGAAAATGGGGCGCCCTCAGAATTGTCTTCAAAGCAGACGAGCGGGTATCAGGGCGCAATCGCGCTTACGAGTTGTACGCCCTCACACCCGAGGAGATAACACAAGACCTAGTCATCAACTTGTACGGAGAAGCCGGAGAGGAGCTGATCTAAATGCGGGGATACGCGGGCAAATTTCTAGAAGTCAACCTCTCAACAGAAGATGCAAAGAACGCAAAGTTCAGCGAGAACGTTCTGAGAAACTACATAGGAGGGAGAGGCCTAGCCACCAAAATTCTCTGGGACAGGCTGGGCCACCGATGGGAAACCGTCGACCCACTTGGACCAGAAAATATTCTCCTAGTCCTAACCGGACCCCTCACCGGTTTCTTCCCAGGAGGCAGAATCTGCATATCAGGGAAGTCTCCGCAGAGCAACGGCGTGATCGGTTCAACGATTGCAGGAGAGTTTCCGATAGAGCTCAAATGCGCTGGCTACGACGGACTAATCATCACCGGCAAAGCTGCTAAACCAAGCTATCTCTTCATCACAAACTCACAAATTGAAATCAGGGACGCAAGCCACATCTGGGGCAAAAATGGAAAACAAACTCTGAAGATGCTTACCAAAGAGGGAAGAGAAAGCCTCCAAAAAAAGTTCCCAAGTTACGGCGAGTGGAAGGAGCCAGCAATACTTTACATAGGACCAGCCGGGGAAAACAAGGTTAGAATGGCTGCAGTTATGGCGAAATGGACCCACGCAGCAGGCTACGGCGGATACGGGGCGGTGATGGGTTCAAAGAATCTTAAGGCTCTGGTGGCCAAGGGCACAGGCCCCCTGCCCGAAGTAGAAGACATAGAAACGGTGAAGATGTTGATAGACAAGGTGTCAAAGGAATGTTACAGCGATGACGCTTTCAGACGATGGGGAACAGGTGCCGCAGGCTACGAAGTTGGAGCGAAAACGAATTCAGAGCCCGTCAGAAACTGGCAGGAGGAGTGGCATAACCAGCAGAGCTTCGGGGTGAACAGGTTTGAACAAAGGGTCTGGATAAAAAGGTACTGGGGTGACTTCGGCTGCCCAATAACTTGTCTGAAAATTGCCATGCCAAAGGTAGGACCCTTTAAAGGCGCGATAGGAGACAACCCTGACTATGAGTTACAAGCTTACTTGGGAACCAACCTAGGCATTTTCACTCCAGAAGAAAACGTCTACCTCTCCTCCCTAATAGATGATCTAGGACTCTGCGGCATACAGTGTGGAAACCTGCTGGGATTCGCTGGCGAACTCTATCAGAAAGGCATCCTAACGAAAAAAGACTTGGATGGCATAGAGCTGAAGTGGGGGGATGCCGAAGCCTTTGCTACCCTAGCCGAGAAGATCGCTACTAGGGAAGGGATCGGAGACATATTAGCCGAGGGCTCTTATAGAGCTGCCCTCAAGATACAGGAGATGAAGGGAAAGAACGTGGTGCAATACGCGGTTCAGGAGAAGGGAGTTGCCCTTGGAGCCCACGGAATTAGAAGTGGAAGGGACTACGTGACAGACATATCCTATGCCTGCTCTGTACAGGCTGGAGACCACACTTCCATAGCTTACGTGCCAATTGACCACGGTGACAGCGAGTTAACGCTAATTCTCCACGACTCAGGCGTCTACTGCTGGTTCAATGCTTGGGAACTGCCAGAAGTCAAATGGGATTTCTTCAAGGCGGTCACAGGGTGGGAAATAGGACCCGAGGAATGGTACAAAACCACAGCGCTCCGCATACTCCACATACAAAGAGCACTCCTACTTCTAGGCGGTCCAGACCTCAGATGGAACCCAAGAGTGCACGACGACAACCCGCCAAGATTCTACGAGCCCCTGCCATCAGGACCTTATGCCGGAAAAAAGGTTAACAGAGCCAGATTCGAGGAATCAAAAAAGGAATACTATGAAGCCGTGGGCTGGGATGAGAACGGAATACCGAGGTCAGAGGTGCTAGAAAGGCTTGGACTAGAAGACGTAGACAAGGTGCTGGAAGAAAAAGTAAGATAAAATTACAATTTTAAAACGTAGACCAGTGCGAAATCATCTGTTCATCAGAGTCAACTTTTATGGAGAGGCTATTCCTGGAACTTTTGGGAACGGCACTGCCTCCCAAATGGTTTTCAAGCCACAAATCCATCTTGTCAACCTTTCAACGCCAATTCCGAACCCGACAGAAAAGGGAACTCCTTCCTTAAGCATCTGTAAGTACCAACCATACTTCTCGGGGTCCTCACCAGTCAACTTCATTCTTTTTAACACCCCTTCATACGTGTGTTCCCTCTCCCCTCCTGATATGGCTTCTCCGAAACCCTCTGGGTAGAGCATGTCAAAGTCTCTCAGTATTCCAGGCCTGTTTGGGTCTTCTCTGTCGTAGAAGCCTCTAGCCATAAGCGGATAATCATAGATGAAGAAGGGTTCCCGATGCATGGCAGACAGGGCTTTTTCCGCATCCCAGGGGATTTCCTCCACGTAGCTAACCATGTACCCCTTCGACCTTAACAGTTCAACGGTCTCTTTGTGGGTCAGTCTCTTGAAAGGTCCCTTCACTTCTCTAAGTGTTCTCCCCAACCTTTCCAGTTCTTCGCCGCATTTTTCCCTCACATCCTTCACAACCGACGCCAAAAGTCTTTCTGCCAAGCTCATGGCATCTCCGTAACTTACATACACCATTTCAAGGTCGATTTGTCTGAACTCCGCCAGATGCCTAGCGGTTTTCGCGCTTTCAAGGGGTTCCAAGCGAATGTTTGGTGATAAAGCAAATATCTTTTCAAACGATGAAATTGCCATTTGTTTGTAGAGGATCATACTGCTCATTATTTTGAATGGAACGCCGTAGTATTGGATGGAGACTTGTTTTGCCCCTCTTATCCCTGGGTCAGTTGTTGGGCCAATTATAGGTGCCAGTATCTCTATGAAACCTTCTTTTCTCAAGAACTCCCTCAGAGAAGTGAGTATCTGATCTTGAACTTTTAGGATTAGTTTCAGCTTTGGATGTCCTATGGCAAGATGTCTCAGCCTAACGGATTCCAGTGAACTTAGGTCTTGTGATTCCATAAGAATGCTAACGTCGCCGACTCTTATAAAATTATTGCGAAAAATACTGTAAAAAACTCGAAATACAGTAAGATTTTTATATTTGAATTGTAAAAATTACAGTTATGGAACAGTTAGATGAAAAAGATATGGAAGTGCTGAAGCTCCTGCAGACAAACTGCAAAATGACGGCGAAGGAGATAGCTAAAAAAATAGGTAGCCCCATAACCACCGTGTATGCAAGGATAAAAAGAATGGAAGAACTCGGAGTAATAAAGCACTACAAGGCCATCTTAGATTCAAGGAAACTAGACAAGGGAACCACGGCTTTCCTTTTAGTATCCTTTGCCTACAGACCTGGAGGCAGAGAAAAACCATTGTCGCAAAGGGACATAGCGAAACAGATCTCCGCATTCCCGGAGGTACAGGAGGTGCACATAATCACCGGAGACTGGGACATCCTCATCAAGATCAAGGCTGACCACGTTGACACGTTGGGAAAGTTTGTTATGGACAAACTGAGAATGGTTGAGGGAATAGAGAAAACGCTTAGTTGCATAGTGTACGAAACAGTGAAAGAAACCACGGATATAGTCTCGTGAAACCCGCTACACTTGTCATGGTGAAAGTGTCTCATCCGAGTGGTATTGTTCAAAAATTTGAACAAGCTGTTCAAAAGCGTTGCATTAAATGTCACGACATCCTATAGTTTAGGGGAGTAGACAAGAAAATGACAATTGAACCTAGAAAAGTGGGTCTGCACGGAGCCGTTGGAGTTCTAGTTGGTGCGCTAATAATTGCAAGTATGGCGATCTCGGGGGTGACCATTCCAAACTTAAGGCTTCCTATGTTCGTACCGAGGAGAGGTACTTTGATCATAAAGTTGACGGATGCTCCTGTTAACGTGACGGACCTTAACGTGACAATCAGCGGCGTCTCGGCTCATAGAGAGGGGCATGGATGGGAAAACTTGACTTTCGTTGATGATGTATCTGAGGTCCGCGTCGATTTGTTGGAACTTTGGAACGTGACTATGGAACTTTGTGTAACAGATGTGCCCCCTGGAAACTACACTATGATTAGAATGTACATAACAAAAGCTAAAGTAGCCTACGCTACCGGTGGCACTGATGAACTGAGTGTTCCAAGCGATGCTATCAGGGTGATCATACACTTTGAGGTCAAAGTTGGCGAAGAAACAAATGTGCTCATTGATATCGTTCCTGATTGGATAGCTATTAGTCATAACAAGAGCTTAAGACCAGTGCTGAAGGCTACGGTGGCATAGCGACCACACTCCCCTTTCATTTTTTGGAAAATGCTTCTATTGCAGTGTTGCAGCTAGGTCCGTAACTCTAATTTGAACGAAAATTTCGTGTGTTACGGCTTTTGCCGCCACGCTCTAACAGTTTCATACCACATGGTTCCTGTAGCTAGGACGCCTAAGATCAAGCCGAAGACGCTGTAGAAGTTGACATCTCTGAGTTGCGTCAAGTAGAAGATGAGGAGCGTAGTGAACATGGTTGCGTAGAGGGTGTATCTGGGCAGAACAAAGGATCCGAGCTTCACGAACTGTCTGAGAACCCCAACATTGACAACTCGGACCAGGCGATATTCACCTCGAACCTTCTGAACCAAGCTTAATTCCACAAGTTTCTCCAAGTGATAGGCAGATAGCGCAGGACTTGAGAAGCCCAGAGATTTCTGTGTTTCCCTCACCCCCACTACTCCGTTGGGAGACCTTAACAGGTGCCAGTAAACTCTGAGCAGGTTTCCCTTCAACTCGCTAGCGATTTTGTCCTCATCCACCTGTGGGCTCTCAGCCTTTGTCAATATGGACTACCTCTTTTCCAAACTTCAATGCCGGATGGTTGAGTACTCAGTTGGGATGAGTGAAAACGTTGTTAAAACGTTTCTTAGTTCTCAATAAAGATTTAAACTAAATAGGTGTTGTCTAGGGTGGGGAAGCTTAACGCGGTTTTTAATTAAACAGAGAAAACTTAAAACGAAAGAGCAGATTATTTGCATGGATGCTCCGGTTGAGGCTCCGGTAGAAGAAAGGGGAAGTCTCCTTTCCTGCCCAATATAGTCAGGTCAAACACGCCTTGAGTGAACCAAGTATTCCGGCCTTTCGCCGTTATAAAGGAAGAAAGCCGGAGACCCGGGTTCAAATCCCGGCCGGAGCACCACCTATAGTTTCTTAGGCTATTCGTACTCCGTTGGGGACCTTATGACTTACCGTAAGCAATGCGGGTGGTCTAACTCCCTCTCGATATCCAGCGTCAAGAATCATCCCTTGCGAAATGATGCCCATCATCTTGCGCGGCTCTAGATTGCACAAAACAACGACTTGCATTCCGACCACAGCCTCAGGAGTGTAGTCTGGACGCATTCCACTCAGAACTAATCTACGCTCAGTGCCCAAATCAATTTCAAGTTTCATCAATTTCTCTGAGCCTGAAACAGGTCTCGCAGAGACTATCTCGCCAACTCTTAGATCAAGCTTTTCGAAATCTTCTAGCGAAACCTGTTTAGCCTTGATAGTTTCTCCACTCTCCATGTCAGGCTCTTTAGAACATGGCATGCAATCACCAATTGATTTAAATCCTTTCCACTTTATATAGCGAACTATTCTTTTGTCTCCCTCTGATCAATGAGGTTCTTAGGAAAACTAAATGCATGCACGCACAAGGGGGGCCATAAGAGGGGGGGTCTATAAGAGAGGATAACGCAAATAACCTGAATAGAAAGAAGCCAAGCTCCACAAAATCAAAGTGGATTAAAAGTAAGTCTTAAATAGACTATTCGTAGAGACACTTTCGTGGTGGAATGCCTTGAAAGAAAAAAACATAACAGTCATAACGATGCTTTTGCTGTTATCCTCGGCCATTTTGACAGTTCCCATGGCCACTTGCGCGGAGCAAAAAGTATTCATCTACCTGGAAACGGACAAAGCCTACTACAAGTATGGTGAATCCGGAACGCTTTCTATAACAGTGTGGAACAACGCTACGGGGCCAATAGAAATAAAGAACATCACAGTTACATTCCCATGGTTTGTTTTGGAAGGACGCGAAACCAAGACTATAGAGGACATAGAAGACGCGGCTCTCAGTGCAAATGAGACTTCTGACCCCTTCACTGTGTCATTCACTGTTCCAGCAGAGGGACGAAAATGGTACGGAATTAGCGCAGACGTTAAGGTGAACTACATATTGGGCGAGGAACCGGAACATGAGAGCCAATCTATTTGGATTATAGTCGAACAACTCGCCGCACAAGGTACAGTCTTAACCCCGATCTACCATGCAACGATTGTAATCATCGTACTGCTCATCCTAACCCTCCTAGCACTAATCTTGATGTGGTGGAGTCTGAGAAAGCTAACCCTAGCTCCACCTGCAGCGCCCGCAACAGAATGATTTCCGAAATCACATCCTCTCTTTTTTTAACGCTGAGTTCATCCCGTTGCGCTTAAGTAGTAGAGTTGTAAACAACACTATAGCTACATTGAAACTTGGAGGTGCACCGCACTCGCCAAAGTTCTAGTCACCTCAGCGTGGCCCTACATCAACTATATACCCCACTTGGGTAACATCGTAGGCTCTATCCTATCAGCCGACGTTGTTGCTCGATATCACCGACTGAAAGGAGATCAAGTCATTTTTGTTAGCGGGTCTGATGAGCACGGAACCCCAATCGAGGTTGAGGCTGTGCTACTGGGAATCCCGCCCAAAGAGCTCACTGATCAATACCATGAAAGAGTTGCAGATCTCTTCAAAAAGTGGTGCATATCCTTCGACAACTACACTCGAACCGAAAACCCCGTCCACAAAGAGTTCGTTCAAAATCACCTTCTCAAAATCCAAAATAACGGATATATCTTTACCCAAGAAACAGAGTTGCTCCACTGCCCGAAGTGCAACCGATATCTACCCGATAGGTTTGTGGAGGGAAGATGCCCTCACTGCAACTATGAGGGTGCGCGTGGAGACCAGTGTGAAGAGTGCGGACGCCTTTTAGAACCCACCAAGCTCATCGAACCCCGCTGCACCATCTGCCAGTCTTCACCCGTCATAAAGAAGACAAGCCACTGGTATTTCGATCTGCCAAGCCTCGCAAAACAACTTTATGAGTACATTGAAAACAACAAGCAGCTGCCAGACAACGCCCGAAACTTTAGCTTAAACCTTCTTAAAGAGGGACTGAAACCTAGGGCTGTTACCAGAGACAACAAGTGGGGTATCCCAGCTCCATTCCCGGGTTCGGAAGACAAGACCATATACGTTTGGGTTGAGGCAGTGCTGGGATACATCTCTGCAACCATCGAGTACTTCCAAAAACATAGAGAAAAGGAGGGATGGAGAAAATACTGGTTCGACAAGGACGCAAAAACACTTTATTTCATAGGGAAAGACAACATTCCCTTCCACACCATTATCCTCCCAGCCCTGCTCCTAGCAGCTCAGGAAGGCCACAACCTGCCGTGGAACGTCGACTCCACCGAGTTCCTACAGTTTGAGGGCAAAAAGTTCTCTAAAAGCCGGAGAATCGGCGTGTGGATCGACGAGGCGCTACAGCTCTTCCCAGCCGACTACTGGAGGTACATCCTCCTATACATCCGACCTGAAACCAAAGACACGAACTTCACGTGGAAAGTCTTTGTAGAAAGGGTGAACTCAGACCTCAACGACACCCTAGGCAACTTCATCCACCGAACACTGTCCTTCATTAATCAATACTTTAACAGTTTCGTGCCCACGCCCAGTGAACTCGAAGAGTATGACAAACGCATCCTACGGTTGGCAAGAAAAAGAATAGAAAAAATTGCACAGACCCTTGAAGAGTTTAAACTTCAAGCAGCCTTGCGCGCCGCCATGAGTCTCAGCCGTCTCGGAAACAAGTACCTCAACAAGAAAGAACCGTGGAACACGATCAAAACTAACCCACAGGCATCTGCAAACGCCCTTTACGTAGCCATGCAAATTGTCAAAGCCCTTGCCATAATCCTTGAGCCCTTCATTCCGTTGACAGCCGAAAAACTCTGGAGCCTTCTCAACTTGCCAGGCAACGTTCACGAACAGACATGGGACGAAGCAGCAACGCCCCTCCAGTCAGGTCACAAAATAAACAAGGCAGAGCCTCTATTCCACAAAATCTTAGTCACTGAGAAGGAACTGCAAACCTTACTGGAAGGGGCGAGATCGAAAGCAGGATAAAGTGAATGGCTTGCCCCTCAAGATGGATCTTCACGTCCACACATGTTATTCTTGCGATGCCACAACAACTCTTAGAGAAGTGGTCGTTTATGCTAAGAAGCGGGGTTTAGATGGCGTTGCCGTCACTGACCATAACGCCGTTGAAGGAGCTCTTAAACTTGCCCAAAAGAGCAACCTGCTAATCATACCAGGTGTTGAGATTACCACTCTGCGGGGCCACATCCTCGCCCTCAACGTAACCACACAAATCCCTCCGAGGTTAAGCCCTTTCGAAACGGTTCAAAGAATTCACGAGGTTGGTGGAATAGCTGTGGCCGCCCATCCCACCGCGTTCTATAAGGGAGGACTGAGACGACAGATAGTATCAAGCTTTGACGCCGTCGAGGTGATCAACTCAACAGCCTTCCCCTTCTTCTTTTCAACCTACCTAGGTCGAAAACTAGCTGTCCACCTTAACCTTCCACAAACCGCTGGAAGCGACGCTCATCGTGCCTCTGAGGTCGGGTTCGCCTACACCCTTATCGAAGCCGATCCGAATGTCGATGAAATCATTCAAGCTATAAAAAAGGGAGCAACTGTTCCGTTTGGAAAGCCAATTCCGTGGAAGATTAGGCTTCAGAACGCTGTGATAAACCCGAGGAGAAGAGGTGTGTGTAAAAAGGGCTATTCAAAATCTTCGATCTGATCTAGCCCTAAGTCGATTGACAATGGTTCCTCCGGCTCTGCACATGGGTCTATATCGAAAAGTTGTGGTGCCATTATTCCAAACCCCCCTAGTATGTGCGATGAGCGCACCCCAGTCATCACGAGCGTTACTCTTAAAACGTTCTCTAAGTTTGGATTTACTCTAGCGCCCCAAATCACGGATGCATTGCTGTTCATCATTTCTGTGACGATTTCTCCAACCCGATTTGCCTCTTCGATGGTCATTTGGTTTCCTCCGGAGACGTGGATTAATGCCCCTGTGGCTCCTGCGTAGTCCACATCGAGTAGGGGACTCTTCAGTGCGTTTTGGACAGCCTCCTCTGCTCTGTTGGGAGCATCTGACTCTCCGACACCAACCACTGCCACTCCGCCCTTCCTCACTATGGTTTTGAAGTCTGCAAAGTCTAGATTGATAAGGCTAGGGGCTGAGATGGTTTCCACGACTCCCTTTATCATGTTTGCCAGCACTTGGTCGGCAACTTTAAATGCTTCGTTTAACGGGAGCTGAGGCACAAGCTCCATGAGTTTGTTGTTGTCGATCACCACAACAGTGTGGCACTGTCTTCTCATCTCGTTTAATCCTTTAGCCGCACACTCAATCCGTCCCTTCTCAATTCTAAACGGAGTTGTAACAACCCCGACCACGATTGCTCCATTGCGACGAGCAATTTCCGCCACCACAGGAGCCGCGCCTGTTCCGGTTCCTCCACCCAAACCAGCTGTGATAAAAACCACATCTACATCGGTCAGGATGTCTTCCAGCTTCTTTCTTGATTCCTTGATAGCGGCTCTGCCAACTTCTGGATTTCCACCTGCTCCTAGACCTCGGGTGGTCTTTTCTCCAATCAGTACTTTATGGGTTGTATGTGTAGCGTTGAGATGTTGTATGTCTGTGTTGACGGCTACACACTCGGCGCCAGTGACTTCCATCTCCATGAGTCGACTTACGGTGTTGTTTCCGGCACCTCCAACCCCTAACACTAGGATGCGGCAGTAGCCCGGTTCACGGAGTCCTTCACGTTCTGCTTCGTTCCACGTAAACTGTAGAGCCCTGTTGACTGGTCTGGTCATTGGCTATCCTCTCCCACACCTCCACGCTGAGAAGGTCTCGTATCGCCACCCGAATGGCTTCAGCTCTGTTTGGATAATAGCGCTCGTCTACTAACCGATCCAACGCCTTGATGTATGGCTCAGGGATATAGAGCGTAATCAACTTCATATGTACACCCTCCTTTCAAAACAGGTTTCGGTAAGAACACCAACAACGCTGGGAATTATATATCTATATATTAAGATTAAAATATGATTTAAATAACAAGAGACTTTTCTTTATAAAACTTTCCATCTTCTTTTTTAGAATGTTACGATTTTATGTAAAAGAGAAAACTTTCACAATCTTTATGTTTTTCTGGTACGATTAAAACCGTAGCACTTTCGTGTGGGTGATTAATCTGTCTTATAGTTGTGCTAGAATGGGCGGACGAGACCGATGACAGAGAAGCCGAGGCGAGTGTACGTTATGAGTTTTGGTTGCCCCACAAACCTAGCTGATGGAGAACTTATGGCTGGTTGTCTGTCAGAGGCTGGCTATGACGTCGTGAAGAGGGTTAAAGATGCGGATGTGCTAATTTACAACACCTGCGCGGTGAAGACACCTACTGAAAATCGGATGCTAGAAATTTTGCAAGGAGTCCCTAGAGGTAAGAGGCTCATCGTAACCGGTTGCTTACCTCTGATAAACTTTGAGCGTATGAAAGCCGAGGTCAAGTTTGACGGCGTGTTGGGACCAGCCCCCGGCTCTAAGATTGTTGAGGCAGTGCACAAGGTGGGTTGTGGAGAAAGGTTTGTTGCGCTGGAAAAGGATTCTAAGCCGAGTCTGGGCCTTCCTAAAATCCCAGTAAACAGGGTTGTGGGGATCGTTCCGATCAGCTACGGTTGTTTGGGTTCGTGCTCCTACTGTTGCGTTCTCTTCGCCAGAGGGCGTTTAAGAAGTTATCAAATTGATGAGTTGGTTGAAAGGGTTAAACGCGATTTGGCTTCAGGCGCTAAGGAGGTTTGGCTTACCTCTCAGGACACGGCTTGTTACGGAAAGGACATCGCGGTCAGTCTCGCGGATTTGCTGAGGGAAGTTTGCGGGGTGGAGGGAGAATTTTTTGTCCGCGTTGGGATGATGACTCCCAACTATGCGTTTGAAATTTTGGACGATCTAATTCAAGCTTACAAGGACGAGAAGGTTTTCAAGTTTTTGCATTTGCCAGTTCAGAGCGGAGACGATGAGGTCTTAAGGCTTATGAACCGTCCCTATTCCGTAGAAGACTTTAGAATGATCGTCAACTCTTTCAGGGAGGAAATTCCTGAGATAACTCTAGCTACGGATGTTATCTGCGGTTTCCCAGGCGAAAGCATAGAAGCCTTTGAACGGACTGTAGAGCTTATTAAAGAGGTTCAACCCGACATCGTTAACATCTCAAAGTTTTTCCCCAGACCACGAACGCCAGCAGGAAAAATGAAGCCGTTTGTTCATCCTTGCGAGGTAAAGGAGAGAAGTAGAAAGCTGGCTGAACTCTCTAAGAGGGTCTCACTTGAGAGAAACAGGGCGTGGATGGGCTGGGAGGGGAGAATAATTGTTGATGAGATGGGAAAAAAGTCTTCATCTTGGGTGGGACGGAACTTTGCTTACAAGCCAGTAGTGGTTAAGACTGATGAGTTTTTGGTTGGAAAGTTTTTGGTTGTTCGGGTGGTGAGAGCGTTTCCAACATATCTGGAAGCTGAAATTGTTTGATGTAGTTTTGTTTCCTTACCGTTATGAACGATAAACCTTTAAAATGGCATTCTCAACTTTTCGGTGTGGTCGTTGTCCATGGTTTCAGCTGGTGAGACCGCTGTAAAGTTGATGGGGGTTGCTAAGCGTTACGCCGACATCGTAGCCGTAGACTACGTTGACTTGGACGTTAGACATGGGGAAATCCTCGGTCTCCTAGGTCCGAACGGCTCAGGTAAATCCACTACCTTAAAGATGATTCTAGGATTAATTAAGCCAGATTCTGGATCCGTGAACGTTCTGAGCATAAACGCCGAGGATGATCCTGTAGCAGTGAAGAGGAAAGTGGGTTATGTTCCAGAGTCTCCACGTCTATACGAGTTTTTAACTGGACTGGAATACCTCGACTTCGTGGGTGACATTTACGGTTTAGATGCATCAGAGAAGAAGGCTCGAATCGAAGAATACCTGGAGGCTATGGAATTGGAGGGCAGGGAAGGCGACATGATAAGCAGTTATTCTGAGGGAATGAAGCAGAAAATCGCCCTCATCTCAGCTTTTCTGCACAAGCCAAGGCTGCTACTCCTAGATGAACCCCTAAGCGGTCTAGACCCTAGGTCAGCTAGAATCGTAAAGGACCTCCTCCGCAAACTAACTGCGCAAGGCGTAACAACTATCATGTCAACCCACATTCTAGAGATTGCCCAAGCCATGTGCGACCGCATCGCCATCATGTACGAAGGAAGGCTGCTAGCCTTAGGCAACATGAAGGAGTTGAGGCAGAAGGCGAGGCTGCCGGGCTCGGACTTGGAAGACATTTTCTTGAAACTCACGGGAACAGAAGACATTAGAGAGGTGGTTGAGGCGCTTCTGAAATGAACTGGAAGAACGTTCTTCGGCTCGTTAGCGTTGATGTCAAATCTGGGAGATTGATTAGAGGTCAAAGACTAAGAAGGTATCGAGAGAGAAGGATTTTTCAGTACTTGTTGTATGGGGGAGCCTGCGTTCTAGGAATAATGGTAGGTTTAGGTGCGGGAATCTTTTACACTGCAGTGCCAGACCCTGAACTGAAGACCTTGTTCGATCAGGGCGCCCGCTACCTATTCCTATCTCTCCCCACTATGGTTCTTATTTTAAGCCTAGTTTTCACCATGATGGGACAGATTCAACGAGCGGGGGTGAGATCTTCCATTCAACCTCCTTATTGGCTGCCCATCACCTGGGAGGAGCACACTTTAGCCTCCACTTTAGCTCACCTTATTGGTGTCCCCTTGGCTTTCATCATTCTACTTAGTTCATTCATAGCAACCTTCTCCATTTTTCTGAAAGAGTTGCCTCTCGCCACCCTCGCGATTTTTGCTTTGCTGGCTAGCGCCTTCCTAGCTAGCACGACCACGGAGATTTTCAGAGTTCTGCAGGTGAGACTTATAGGAGCCGTTTACAAGTCTTCTGGAAAGGCGGCTGTTTGGGTGAGGTTCCTCGGTTCCCTGCTCTTTTTGATTGCCTTTTACGTAGTCTGGTTTTCTCTTACGTCTGGCGGTAGCTCTATCGTCCTCATTAAGATGGTTGCCAGTGCCCAGCAGGCAGTTTGGTTCGTCCCCTACGTCTGGTTAGGGGCAGCTTTGGCTTCTTTTATGAACGGGCTGCTGGCGCAAACCGTTATTTTTTCGCTGGCCTCCCTTCTTTTCATCTTAGTTCTCTTCTATGTGGCTGTCAAGTTGAACACTAGATTTGGATTGTATGAGCCGCCGGCTATCACGGTCTCTAGGGGCGCTTACGTTCCAAGGGTTGGCTTTTTGGGGAAACTCGGTTTTTCCTCCTTGGAGGCTGCTGTGATACGGAAGGACTTTAAGGCTTTTACGAGACGTCGAGAACTCATGTACATTTTCATAATGCCCATAGTTTTCATACTTATGCCCTTGATGCAGTATTCGGGAATGTTAGGTAGACCTGTTGAGATGGAGCCTTCTCGGTTCCTTTTAGCTTGGATTCTTCTTGCGCCTGGAGCCATAATGGTTGTTATGTTGGGCCTCATGATAATTGGCGAGGAGGGAGGGTCTGTGTGGCTTTTCTTTTCTTCACCCATCACTGCGCGCAGCTTAGTCAAGTGTAAGTACGCCTTTGTAACCATTTTTTCATGTATAGTAACCCTAGTGTGTGGTGTTATTGGAATTCTAGTCGCCCGTCCTTCGCTAGACATCGCTATAGCATTGTTAATAGAATCCATGCTGCTAATCTTCGCTTTAGGCGTTGTTTCCCTTGGAGCGGGAATAAGGGGAGCCGACTTCACTGAAGTTCCAAGGCCTAGGATGGTTAGGCCGTTAACGGCTTTCGTCTACACGATCTTATGCCTAGTCTTAGCGTTGGCAATATTTTCTCCCCTCCTTCTACACGCAGTTACGATGGAGTACATACCCATTCCAGTGTCCCTACCAAAAATAGACCTCTACGTCGCAGTTTCCATAAGCGCAGTTATAGCTCTCGTCGTAACCTTTGTATTCTATAGAATAGCCCTCAAAAACGCAGAAGAGTTCCTACTCAAGGCTGAAATATGACAGAAAGGTTAGACATATCCTAAGCTGTTTTCTTTGTAACATCCGACTTGAGGAGTCTGTAGACAGCTACCAGAACGAAAATTATGGCATAAACTGCTACAATTATTGCCGCCTGCTGAAGAGCCTCCCTAACCAAGATTGCCTCGGAAACCCCCCTCTTCTCAGCTTCAAAGGGTATTAGAGGGTCATTGATCAAATTAAGAAAAGCGGTGCTTGGTATAGTCATCAGTTCCCTCATAAGAAGCAAGGGGAAGTACGATGCGCCCCATGTTGGAATGCCTCTACTCAGACGAAAGTATAGATATTCGCCTGTCATCATGTAAAGCGAAGCTAACAACTGGCTTATCATTGATGAAGCGATGAGTATGGCGAAGGAAATTAGTATGGCAAGGGTGCTTCTTCTGAGAACCTCGCTAAACATGAAGGATAAACAGAAGAAAATGAGAGTTGAGTAAACAATCGCTAAAAACATGAGTGGAACGTATTGGATACCATTTTGGGGACCGAAAAACCAACTCGCCAAAATGACTCCTACAACGGTTGTAAGACCTTCCACTAAGGCTAACAATGAAAAACCACCCAAAAACTTCCCAGACAAGTACTCAATTCTCGTGATGGGTTTCGATAGCAGTATATCGGCTGTTCCATGTTCGTATTCTTCAGACATTGTGCTCCCGGCGATTATGATGGCTATCAACTGGACGAAAAGACCTTGACTCTGTAACACTCCAAGAATCCACATGAAAGGTTTGACCTCTTCCGTCAAAAACATAGTGCCCGCTGTAAACTGAGAATAAAGTGTCAGTATCGAAGTTTGAACTCCTACGGCTAGAATTATTAGGGCGAGAACCGACTTCTTGGCTAGGGCTCTCCTCCACTCGTAGCCTACGATAACGGTGATTCTCCGAAGGGCGCTCATGTTTATTGAGCTCCTTTAAGGGCGCGTAGATAGGCATCCTCCAGAGTAATTTTGTGGAGATTTAGGCTTAGTAACACGCCTTTTCGCTTGAAGATTTCTGAGGAAATTTTGCCTCTCAAGTCCTTCTTTTCCTTCAGTTCTATCCTCAGTTTGTTTCCCTCTGCCTTTACGTCTTCCACGTAGTCGAGTTTTTTAAGGGCTGAGATTACTGTTTTTGTTACTTTTTTCAGCTCTGCTTCTATGACCCATTGTTGGGTGAAGGCTTCTAAGACCTGCATTATTGGTCCATCGAAGACCATTCTGCCTCTGTTTATCATCCCTACGTGGGTGCAGATACGTTGAACCTCATCTAAGAGGTGGGATGATATGAAGACCGTTTTTCCTTGTTTTGAAAGGTTCGTGAAGAGGTTTCTGAAGTGGGCGGTGGCCTCCGGATCCATACCTATTGTGGGTTCGTCCATAATGAGGACCAATGGGTCATTTATGAGAGCCAAAGCTACCGATAGTCTCTGAACCATCCCCTTGCTGTACTTTCCAATTTCCTTGTCTCCCCATTCTTTCAGTCCCACAAGGTCTATGAGCTCTTTGACCCTTTCCTTCCTAGTCCGCTCAGGCAACCCAAACATTTTTCCCATGAAGTCTAGCAACTGTTCTCCGGTGAAGAAGGTTTGTAGAGTTGGCAGTTCAGGAGCATATCCTACCCTCTGAAGAGCATGAACTGGGTCTTCGGCTGGGTTGACACCGTCTATTTGAACTTCACCTTGGTCTGGTCTGAGCAAGCCTAGCATTGTCCTTATAGTGGTGGTTTTCCCTGCTCCGTTTGGTCCTAGATAGCCGTAGACCCATCCTTTTTCCACCTTGAAGGACACGGAGTCTAAGGCCTTGAAGTCTTCGTAGAATTTTGTGAGGTTTGACACCGCTATAATTGACTGAGGCGACAAAGATGATCACCTGTTTTGGGCATAATGTATGTGATGCCCTTAATATAATATTTGAATGATTTTTGCGGGGGCAACTCCACGCTAGGCACGGTTTACTTATCTCCACACTCCCAAGGCAAACTTCCAAATCACACGCACTCGACTACAAATCTTATTTAGAGTCTTTTCTAATAGGCATTAAGTGAAAGTGGATGCAAAGGTCACTGAGAGTCGATTGAGACTGATCGATCGAAAAAGAAGTATTTGAAAGGTGAATATCGGTTGAAGATCTTACAAAGGGACCTCAAACACGGCAAAGTTGTCGTAGTCCCAGAAACGCTAGACGATCTTTGGCACCTCTATAACATAGTGGCGCCTAATGACGAAGTGTATGCTCAGACTACCCGGGTAGTGAGGGTTGATGAGCGCTACGCCCGTCCTAAAAAAGGTGAGAGGGTCTCAGTTTTTCTAGGCATAAGGGTGGAGAAAGTGCTCTGGGACAGAACTCTAAACCGACTGAGAGTACATGGAATCGTTTGCAAGGCACCTGAGGAAATAAATGTGACGGGGGCACATCATACCCTCAATGTGACCGTGAACAAGCCGATTACCATTGTAAAACCTAAGTGGCTGAAGCACCATGTTGATCGGCTTGAAAGAGCCAGCAGCGTTACAGCGACGCCAATCACCGTGATGTCCATAGACGACGAAGAATACTGCGTCGCTGTCCTAAGGCAATACGGCGTTGACGTAAGGGTGGAGGAGAAAACAAGACTTCCGGGAAAACTGGAAGTGGAAAAAAGGACAAAGGCAAAGCGAGAATTCTTTAAAAAAGCCCTACAGTCCCTCAGAGAAACCTGGAAGAACAGCCGTAGCCCGGTGGTGGTCATAGGCCCGGGATTTGTTAAAAACGAGTTCGTGGGATACATGAAGAGGGAGGCTTCAGATATTGCAAGCGCCGTCATTGACGTGAAAGGTGTGAACAGCAGCGGGGTGGCTGGAATACAAGAAGCACTGCGTTCCGGAGTTTTAGTCAAAGCGTTGAGGCACGTGCGGATAGCTGAGGAAGCGAAGGTTATGGAAGAAGTCCTTGAACGATTGGGAAAAGGAAGGCTAGACGTAACCTACGGACTTGCTGATGTGGAAAAGACGAGTTCGTTCGGGGCGGTTGAAAAGCTTCTCTTGGCAGACGTTACGTTGAGGGAGACAACTAACGAAAAGAGAACAACGCTAGAAAAGATCATGAGGGAAGTCGAGGAAAGGGGCGGACAAATCATTGTTATCAGCACGGAACACGAGGCAGGAGCGAAACTACTCGCGCTCGGAGGCGTTGCAGCGCTTCTCCGTTTTCCACTAGGCTAACTCAACAGTAGTCAAGCGCGCAGAGTCAACGTTTATTAACCTAAATGTGAGTTTTCGTAGAAAAAGAGAGAAAGGAATTGCAAATCATACCTAAACTTAGAGAAGAATTCTATTTCATTCGTGGGAATTATCTGATTATCGTTATGAGCTGGATTCTGATAGATTTTGCTATGGAATTGCAAGCAACTTATTATGGTCCCTTTGTCTTGTATGATCTTGGTGCTACAGAAACAATCTTAGGTCTCATAGGATTTGTTTCCCTGATAGCGTTGGCTTTAGTGCAATTTCCAGGAGGGTATTTGGCAGACAAGTATGGGAGAAAATGGCTGATTTCAACCATGACCTTTGGAATGGCATCTTCATACATTTTCTATATGCTAGCTCCGAGCTGGCACTGGATTTTGGTTGGAGCTGTATTCGGAAACCTCTGCTGTTTTTATCTACCAGCTCTTGATGCCATGTTAGCTGATTCAACGCCGTCCGAAAGGCGAGGTATGGGGTTCTCTATAATAACGCTCATAACTAAGGTTGCCACGACTCCAGCGCCAGTTTTTGCTGGTTTGCTTGTTGCAGTGTTTGCACGCGCAAACGGTATGAGAATAGCCTATGCAATAGTGCTTGTTTTTTTCTTGATCGCGGCTACTTTCCGTATTAAACTGAAAGAAACTGTTGCTCAGCCTGGAAACATTCGGTTTAGAGACCTTTTGAGTTCTTATCCTCAGGCACTAAGAGAAAGTATTGGCGTCTGGAAAACATTACCTCCTTCACTGCTTTACCTCTTCTTCGCCAACCTTACAATGACTTTGGCTCTTTCCTTGGGTCAACTTTACTATGCTGTTTATGCTATTGAAGGAAGCAAGAGTGTCTTGTTCATCAGCGAGCTTGATTGGGCACTTGTATCCACCGCTCTATTCGCCACAATGATAGTTTCAGCTATTCCCATAGGCAAGTTCATCGACAAGATTGGCAGAAAAATTCCACTTTTAGTATCTTACATAATCTTTTTTCCAGCCGTGCTGCTCTTCGTGCATGGAGACTTGTTCAGGTTGTTTGTGGCTCTTCCACTGGTGGGAATAGGTGACGTGCTCTTTTTTTCTGCCTTTGCATCATTACAAACAGACCTTGTTCCCCTAGAAAAAAGAGGAAAAGTGATGGGACTTACAAACTTTACTACCTACATTATTATGGCTATAGGTCAACTGGTAGGAGGCATATTATACGAAAAAGCTCCTCAACTTCCATTTTTCTTCATATTAGTATTTCTAGTTCCTTCATTCGTAATAACTCTACGTGTGCATGAACCAAAAAAGCGAGAAGAATGAAGAGAAATACAAGTCATAACTTCCTCTCTAGATGCGTTTTGCTAGAAATCGGCTATTTTCCGTAGAGCTTGAGGCGTCTACGGACTGCAGGATTCTGATCTGCAAGTTTTTTCAGAACCGTTTCAAACGTTTCGTCGGGTGAAAACTCCCTTTTAATGAAGACTCCGGTCCTTCCAACCTCGTCGCGGCGCAGCAGAGCGTGAACTCGGTCTAGCACGGTGTTAAGGGAAACCCCTAGGAGGTGAGCAACCGTTTCCTCGCGACCCACAACGCTACTTTCAATATGGCCCTTTAACGTGGGTTCGATCAACATCAGCCTCTTGTCCACGCCCGATACCCGTATATCCTTCTTGAGTGTTGGCAGGGACGCTTCTCCGCTGAACTTATAGAAGTCTCTCTCCACATGGCGAAGCTTTACGAGGGGAAAGGACACACACCTTTGTTCATCGAGCTCAATGTATCCCTTAACCGCGTAGAAGGGTGTGGCCTGCACGATGATTCGTCGATTAACCGGGATGTGGGCGCGTTCAAGAGCCGCTTCTATAGTGAAGGAGGAGGGTGGGTCTGGCAGAAACACGTCGATGTCGCTCTTCTCGGAGATGTCGCCTCGGGCGATGCTTCCGTGCACAATGGATGGCAGGTGGGAACGATCCAGAGCCTCCATTATCTGAACCGCCTTGGACCTCAGTTCCCTCAACAGTTTCCAGTGTTTCTCGTTGTAAACAACTTCTACCCGTTCAGCTCGGGTCATCGGTTTCTTAGCCATCATCCTCACCCTGAGAGGGAAGCGCTTAACCACTCTAAGTAGGACGGTAAACTTTCCGTTACGGGAAGCTCAAGGACCTCCGGCACCTCATAGCTGTGGGTTTCCTTCACCCTTTCACAAAGCCTCTTAAAGAGATCCTTCCTCGACTTCATGATGACCAAAAACTCGCTTGCCTGGTCGATTTTCCCCTCCCACCAAAAGAGGGAGGAAACTGGACCAACAATATTGGCGCAAGCAATCAGCCTTTCATCGAGTAAAAGATGGACAATTTTTAATGCCTCCTTCTTGTCCGAGGCTGTCATGAAGACGACGACATAAGGCGACACTTTTCTCCCCCACAAAACTACGCAAAGGTATTATTAGTTGATTTCCTTATCGGAACGCAAAGGGAAACAGAGACGATGTTGACGTGCACGCTGTGCGAGAGGAGAGAAGCCGTTTTTATGCGCCCCTACTCAGGAGAAAAGCTCTGTGGGCGATGCTTCTGTGAGTCTATAGAAAACAAGGTTAGAGCAACCATTTCTAAGTATGAAATGCTTCAACCCAAAGACAAAATCATGGTGGCTGTTTCAGGTGGAAAAGACAGCGTAACTCTTATCCACATACTAAGCAAGATTGAAAAGGCATTTCCAGAGGCAAGGCTTTGTGCAGTCACCGTTGACGAGGGTATAAGGGGCTACAGGGACGAGGCATTGAGGTTCGCTGTGAAAAACTGTAGAAAGCTGGGTGTGGAGCACATCGTAACCTCGTTTAAAGAGATGTACGGGTACAAACTGGACGAACTTGTAGGTATGATTCGAGAAAGAGGTGAAGGAGAGTTAACGCCCTGCTCCTACTGCGGAGTGCTGAGGAGACGAGCTCTGAACACTGCGGCTCGAGAGGCGGGTGTAGACAAGCTTGCCACAGCCCACAACCTAGACGATGAAACTCAAACCATGATCTTGAACATCCTTCACGGCGATGCTCTGCGAATAGCCCGTGTGAAGCCCGTCTTGACGGAGGTTCACCCTAAGCTGATACAGCGCGTGAAGCCCTTCTGCGAGGTTCCGGAGAGGGAAATTGCCTTTTACGCGTACCTAAAGAAAATTGAGTTTCAGGGCATTCCTTGCCCATACGCTAGGACCGCGCTGAGAAACGACATACGAACCATGCTGAACAGGATGGAGGAAAAACACGCAGGAACAAAATTCACCATTTTCAAGTCTATGGAAAGGATTAGACCAGCGCTGGAAGCATTGGCAGAAGAGGCAAAGTTGCAAGAATGCAAGAGGTGTGGTGAACCAACCGTCGGAGAGCTCTGCAAGCCTTGTCAGATGTTGGAGAAGCTTTCTGTTTTATAGGTGGTGGATAACTGATACTGGTGCCTATTTTTGGCAAGCCCTCCAACCTCTTTGCTCATACTCGCACTCCCTATCTCTGTTATGGAACGCTTTTCGCTGCGCCTTTTCTTGATGAAGAACGCTGTTCCGATAGCAAATGCACCCAACGTTGCGCCGCCTATGAATAAAAAGGGCTTGTTGGGTTAAATTTGGCCAACTAAACACCTCTTCGAGTTCAAGTATCATGGGTGAAAGAAAGTTCAGCTCCATGTATCCTTCTGCCGCCCCTTGTATGACGTAAAGGATGACCTCCTTTATTACGTGGTCGCCAGGCTTGAACATGCCGAAGGTAGACTTCGTCCAGTGTCGGCCGGTGCCCACCACGTTATGACCGACCGCATCTGGTGAGCTACTGCCCCCGAGAGAATAGTAGCCACGTTGTCCTCCCTCACCGTCTTGATAAACAGAAATGTTCATGTAGGCTTCGAATATTCCGGTATAATTTTTAATGTTAAACTCAGTCCAGTTCTCTTCAAGGCTTGCCTTTGTAAGGCCCGCCCCGGTTGAAAAGTGAAAGGTGAAGTTTAATGTGTTTCCATTGCAGAATCGGTAGGTTGTGGCATTGAGTTGAACCCCATTAAAGTCTATGGTGGGACTAATAACCTTTGAATTTCCGTTGCCAGCGGAAAACCCCCTAGCAGACATTAACGTCCATGCAATCAACAGCATAACAACCGCAAGTCCCTTACACTTCTTCCAAATCTCCCAATTCATTCTTCTTTCCATCCTAACCCTTTCTCCTGCCTCCTTACTCAGTTTCCGGAGAAGCTGGGTGTTTTATAGGCGGCGGGTCACCGAGGCTGGACATCCAGTTTTCGCCGAGCCCTCCAACCTCTTTGCTCATACCCGCACCCCCCTGAGCGCTGAACGTTCAAGCTTAGGTTGCTCCCTCCCGGGCCTGGCCAGGTTTGCCTGGTAAACGCGGTCCGCGGCTTCCTTACGAAAGCCGCTCCACGACCGCCAGCCCCAAGGGACGGATACTCATGGTTAGAGAGCTAGAGGAGCTTGACGATCTTCGACGCCTCACCTAGGCTGTCAGCCCGTCGTATAGAGGGTTTACGGTCGAAGCATAACGCTTCTCAAGGGACCCCTAGCCCCCCGCCTAAGACCCGCCGCCAAAAGAAACTTGACGCTTTCAAAGGTATAAAAGTTTGTTAAAAACAAGCGACGGGCGAAGTATACAGAAACGAACCCTAAGCTGTGTGAAACATGGAAAAACGTTTAATTAATCTGAAATCCTTAAAAGGTAATTTCTGGTTTAGGGAGGTTTTTAGTGAGTCGGAAAAGCGGTTTTAGGGTTGTAGAGGCGGCGGGGTCACATTATGAGATGGGTTTCAAACTTGGAGAGCGTTGCAAGGATTTAGCTGAAAGCATGATGGAAGACACGAGAATACGGGTGAAAGCCGCAGGCTTAACTTGGGACAGATCGGTCTCCACTGCTCGTAAGCATCTGCCATTCGCAGAGGAATTTGACCCAGTGTATGTTGAATGGATTCGCGGGTACGCTGAGGGTTCAGGGTTCAAGTTTGAGGATCTCTTCGTCTATTTTTGTCAAGAAGCAGGTGGAGGTTTGTGCACTGACATAGCCGTAAACAACGAAGTGACCTCTGATGGGTCCGTTTTGTCTGCTCACACAGAAGATTGGTATCCACTAGATGAGAAGCATCTGGTCTTGGTTCGTGGCAAGCCCAAGGGGGAACCAGCCTTCTTGGCGATGACCTTGGGTGGACTACAAATCGATTGCGGGTTGAATGCTGCTGGAATAAGCATTACACAAAACTCTTTATATCAAAGCGACGTGAGGATCGGTGTTCCCAAAGAGTTTGTCGCTCGCAAGATTCTTGCTTCCAAGACAATCGGCGACGCCATACGTGCGGCTCTTCCGGAGAAAAGGGGTTCAAGCTACAATCACAACCTCTGCGATTCCAGCGGCGAAATCTACAGTCTAGAAGGCTCTGCCACCGATTTTTGCGCCTTGTACGCTGATGAGGGCTACCTTGTTCACACAAACCACTATATTTCTGAAAGAATGGCTAAATACGAAACTGCCTTCCAGAAGGCAAACGAGAAGTCGCCTGGAGCTGGAACTTCTATAATTCGCTACAACAGAGCTCTGAGACTGTTAAAAAGAGAGCTTGGAAAGGTTGCTGTTGCTACACTAGCGAACATTCTCTCAGACCATGTCAATCATCCAAACTCCATTTGCCGACATGTCAACGAGTCTGATCCACCTTTGGAACGATGCAAAACAATCTTTTCCATAATAATCGATGTTACCCATCTGAAGGTCTTAATCTGCCAAGGAAATCCATGTGTAGGGGAATACAAAGAATACAAGCTCTGATCCAGAGGTAGTTTGCTATGACTTGCTATTTTAGGCATCTTCAACATGTTTTCAGGAAAGCTGGAATAGAGGTTACAAGCGAAAACAAGCGAGAGATTGACAGAGCCATTCATGACATTGTTGGCGTTGAGTATAAAAAAATTGTCCAGCTGCTTGGAGGGAAGTGAAGAAGAGAATAGCAGAGGATGAGGAAGGTTTTGTTTCTAAGCTGAAGGAAGCACTGAGTAAGCATGTGTAGGCTGCAGATAGCTTTCAACGAGAACTTTCGCCTTCTTTCACCATTTTGACGCCCAAAACTATGGCCCATGTTGATGCTGAAAGTCCGGAAAGGGTTTCAGGAATGGCAACGCCTTTGCCGAATGGAATAGTCCAAACAATCACTGCAACCATGGCGGCTATGAACGTGAAGAATCCTAATTCCATCTTTAACATTCTCAAGAAAGTGGCGCCGAGAAAAAACATCGATGTTGGAAGGAGTGTGAAGAATGTTATCGAAGCGTAAAAGTGTATGGGTTTAACGTTTTCTGGGAAAACCCCTATGGCAGTTAAGGCAAACGCATCAAAAACAAAAACAAGGGCACTGAGTCTGCTTGATAGATTTTCTGGGAGGAACGTGAACAGCCCAGTGTCGAAAAGGATGGCAAGAACCCCAGTAATTATGAGACCGTTGTTAAATAGAAAAGCTGTAAGTCCTTCTTGGACACCTAGATCACTTAGGGCATTTTCTGTCCAGCTGAAACTTGGAGAATACGATATCGCAAGCAGTATTAATGTAAAAGCGATAATGGGCGCAAGTATGCCGCTAATCCCGGATATTTTCAACCAATTCATAGCAAAACACTTGTTACCCGTGAGACCCTTAAAACTTGTCTAAGGAGCTTGTTTCGTCCAGGTTTTTCTGTTTCTAGAGTTGTGAACTGTTGTTGAAGGCATGAAACTGCAGAAAACCAGTGGCGGCGTAGGTGTATGGATCAGCTGCTACTGGATTTCTTTTTAATACAACCGCCATCTTCTGCGGTTTCAATTCAAGAATTTCAGGTCCTATAGCTGTCGCTTTTTTGCCAGGTCTTTTCCTTTTGTTCGACATAACCATACCCGCAAAACAAAACAAGCAAGTAACGTTAAAAGCCTATCGTTTGCGCGCGCATACTTCATTATCCTTTCTAAATCTATTTGCTATGATCTAAGTTGCGACCACGTTTCAAGAAATCTTCGTTGAACGGAATTGCTTCATGAGTCTAGTAGCATCAGCAATTGAGGGAAAAAGAATGAGAAAAAAGGAAACTAATGTGTCCATCCCATGGCTTCTTCTCGTACTGGGCCTAAAGCGCGCATCCCATTTGCTGAGGCTCAAATCTACCTTACCCATAAACTAAATTGCGCGCGTAGCGATCTTCAGAAAGCACCGCAGCCTTCAGTTTATTTTTTACTTTTTCTTTCCTTTCTTCTTTTCCTTCTTCTTCTCCATCTTTTATCACTCCTCTTCTTCTTATGCGCGTGTGTCTAACATCTACGCTTTTGTTTGCATCCCCTTGAGTTCTTCTAGGCGTCTTTTCACGATCTGGACAATTTCGTTTCTAAGCTTCTCTCCGTGAACCTCTTTTCTTATTCTACTTATTCTCCTAGATAGCTCAGTGTCGCCTATAATGTCCGTTAGCCACTTCGCAAAGTCCTGACGTTTGAAATGGAAGTTGACTGAGCGAATATCCACACTCTGCATTTTCTCAGCGAAGTCGGCTAGGCTTATGGCAACCTCGCCGGTGGGATCTCCTAGCTCTCTGAAAAAATGGAAACTTTCGTGGTGAGGAACCGTCCTCACGATTTTGGAAATGGTTGTCTTGTCAAAAACCATCTTTTCGTAGCCTCAGGCTTCTTTGCCATTCCAGATTAGCCTCTGATAGAATTTGCACGCGTAATTGAGTATTTCTATTGGATGAGAATAAAAATTTTTTGCTTAAATATTTTGCGTGCGTATGCATTGTGGTTAATTGTGAATTCTACAGCTCAATGAGCGAATGCAAGTGAGCTGTCCCAACGGAAAAAATATATGAAAACGCGCGCGCATTTTTAAACCAAAGTTTAAAAACTTTCCCTTAACGAGGGCTGTTCATCTCCTCTCTTTTGAGATGGATTGCTGCTACAGTGGCGTCAACGTTTTTTTCTTCAACCACCAAAATTATTTGAGATGTGTGGGGCGCGAAGATTCCTCTTTTTATGTTGATTTCTGGTATGGCTCCTATGGCGATTGAAGCGACCCCCGGCGAATCTTTCATCCTGTCTCCGATGATGGTGACGACGCCGACGCCGTATTCTATTGTTAAGTTTTCGTCAAAACCTTTCAGTCTTTCTTCATATTTTCTGAGAAATTCTGAGTCTAGGAACAGGAAATCTCGGATTCTCTCCCCTGTCTCCAGTGTCTCAGTTCCCAAGTCAAGGAAGTCGTTGCGGCTTTCCCAAATCCTCAAAGAATCCTCCAAAGATCTGCTTTTTTCATCGTGCATTGAAAGAATTGCGCAGCCCGATTTTCCTGTCACACACTTCACAGTCTCGCTGGTAACGCTTTCAGACTGAAGCACTGTGTATTTTTCAGGAGCGTGTATGGGTACCACCTTTATGGGTTGCTTGAATAGCCTAGCTAATGAGATAGCGGTGTCTTGAACAATTTTCATTCCCATCATGGAGGCTTTATGAGCTTCGTTGTAAGTGAGGGATGTCACGTGCTTTGTTTTCTGTCCTTTAACTATCTGTGGATTAGCGCTTTGAACTGGTAAATCTTTAAATAAGAGCGTTTCAACGCGGTATCGGCTTTTCAATAGACATGAGATGAAAACTGCCGTTAGGTCGGAGCCTCCTCTTCCAAGAATTGTTTCAAGACCATCCGCTGTTACGCCTAGGAAACCTGCTTGCGAAACTATCTTGCCCTCTTCCAGCAACTCGATGAGGTAACTGACTCTCTTCTTACTTACCTCATAACAAGGTGCAGCATTTTCGAAGTTATCGTCTGTAACAACAGGCCAATGCTCTTTAGGAACGTGGCACGAGTTGAGGCCGCTAGCCTTCATAATGTATTCCATGAGCACAGAAGTTGGGAGTTCTCCGCCGCTGGTTAGGACCTTTGCTTTAGCGTTTCCGTGAAACCTTTTATTGATTAGGGCGAGGGCTTCATCCGTCTGCTTTCGATATTTCACCAATTCTGAGAGCAGCTGCTTCAAATGCGTGCCTTTGACATAGGTTTTTGCTATTCTTTCGTAGGTGTTGAAGATGGAGTCTACTGAGATAGGTTTAGACTGAGTGTAGGATTCGCCTATTCTAATGAGTTCATCAGTGTGTCCTGTTGGCGCCGAGAAGACAACTATTGGACCCAAGTTGTCTCTGTCCTTAAGTTGTCTTATGCGTTTCAAAATTGTTGGAATGTTTTTTCCTTTCGGGTCCAAGAGACCTCCGCCGAATTTTGCCACCGAAAGCTTTCTCATCCGCTTGACTTCTCCATACAGCCCAACAGAAGAAGAGTTGATACTAAAAATCTTTGCGCCTTTACAAAGAGAAGCGCACGGCAAAATATTACGCGTGGCAAATATTCTATATCTGGTCTGGCACCATCAGAGGTTCTGGTAGTATTCTTTGAAGAAAAGATTTAGGTTTCTTCACGCCCTAGTGAAATTGTTTGCATGACCAAGCATGGTGGCTCAGATGTTCTTTCATGTATTGCTAACCACTAAATGCGACTTGCAATGCAAGTATTGTTATGAAAAGTCATGCGAAGATATGGAAACTGATTTTGGAGACTTTGAAGTAAATTATTCTTTGCCCAGCGAAATCAGCTATGACATAAGGCTCTTGAGGAAGTTTTGCGAGAAAGATTCAGAACTAGTCCTAATTTTTTATGGTGGTGAACCGATGCTCTACATCGGGAAACTGAAGCAGATTATGGATGGTGTTCAGGCGAAATACTTTGTGATTCAGACTAACGGTTTGCATTTGAATAGACTTGAGCCGGAATACGTGAACAGGCTATGCTCAATTTTTGTTTCCATAGATGGTGATAAAGAATTAACTGACTGTTACCGGGGAAAGGGAGTTTATCGAAGAGTAATTGAGAATGTTAAGCTGATTAGGCAGAACGGATTTGAAGGGGAGATAATTGCCAGAATGACCGTGATGGAGGAAACGGACATTTACGAGCAGGTCGTGTGGCTTTTGAGCAATCCTGACTACTCTTTCTCATCAGTTCATTGGCAGCTTGACGCTGGGTTCTGGAAAAACGACTTCTCAAAAAGGCCTTTTGGGAAATGGGTTGAAGAAAACTACAATCCTGGAATAAGGGAGCTTGTAGATTTTTGGGTTGATTTCATGGAGAGGAAGGGTGAGGTTTTGAGGCTTTATCCGTTTTTAGGGGTGATGCAGTCGCTTCTTAAGGGTGAGAGAAGCTTGTTGAGGTGCGGCTCCGGCTGGATCAATTATAGCATACAAACTGACGGCTACATAATACCGTGTCCCATCATGAGTGGAATGAAAGACTATTATCTAGGTCATATCCGGAGTGCACATCCGCTAAGGTTAAGGAAAGTTTACGTTGAACATCCATGCATCGAATGTGAGATTTTACATGAATGTGGGGGAAGATGTTTGTATGCCAACGTAACGAAAAGGTGGAGCGAAGAAGCATACGCTTTGGTTTGTAAAACCGTTAAAAACCTTGTTGAATCGCTGAAGGTTAGTCTGCCAAGGGTCAGAGGATTAATCAATAATGGAAAGATTAAGCTTTCAGATTTTGAACATATGAAGTATAATAGTTGTGAAATAATACCGTGAAACAACCACGCCCGCAAAAGGGAAGTAACGCTAAAAGTATTCGTTGACTTTAACTATTGATTTTTGCTTCACAAGAGCTTTCTGGATGCAGATTCACTGAAACTGTATTTGTGCAGCAAGACAAAGGCGAAAAGGTGAGTAAATCTATGGTTCGCCCAACCCGAAAGTCTATTGAAAAACATCGCGAAATCAGCATGAGATTGGCGGACCCATCCTTACTTTCTAAACTGAGAAACCTCTTCGAGAGAAGATATACTTTGGTGGAATTGATAGAATGGGTTCACAAGACAGTTAAATGGAGTAAGGAAAACATAGTTCGCCACAATGACCCTCTAGAAATAATAGCCTATGGTAAAGGAAGATGCGGAGAATTTGGCATTTTATACACCGCTCTTTGCCTAGCTCACAACTATCGCGCCAGACTAATCCTCGACATGTCTGACCATGTCTGGACAGAAGTGTGGAACGACGAACAAAAAAGATGGATTCACGTGGAACCCTCATCGAAAAGAATCGATGACCCGTTTATGTATGAAAGAGACTGGAAGAAAAATCTAAAAGAAATATATGCTTTCGAGAATGGCGATATAGAAAATGTAACAAAACGGTACAAAATGACGGAAACAAAGGTTTAGTTTCGCATTTGCCCCAGCTGGCTAAAAGGATGAGAAAGGCTATTTCTGTCAAAAACAAGCAGTCTCGAAGTAGCTTAAATTTTCTTCAGGGAAATATTGCGGTCATTGCTGTGAGTAGCGCTGTTAAGGGCTTCGGAGGAGGACTCATAAGTGCCTACGTTTCTCTCTATTTCATTAAGCTTGGTGGAAGCCCTGTAACGCTGGGATTAATGACAGCAATGGCATCCATGATTGGATGCGTCATGTTTCTTTTAGGAGGCATCATAGCAGACTACTATGGGAGAAGGAGAATCATAGTTCTAACAGCTTTTTACAGCGTGTTCTTTCCCTTGCTTTACGCGGTTATACAGGACTGGCGCCTCTTCGCCGCATTAAGCGTAGTTGCTATGTTCGGTTCCATATCCAATCCAGCCTCCCATGCCCTAGTAATAGATTCGTTTTCCCCTGAAGAACGAGCCACTGGAATAGCGTCTCTTCAGGTAATTTCCTCTCTTCCGGTAACAGTAGCCCCCATTGTTGGAGGATGGCTAATTCAGAACTATGGTTTGTTGGATGGCTTCAGATTGGCGTGTGTATATACTGCAGCCACTGCCTTCACTTCGGCTTTCATCGTCCTTCTCTTCCTTAGAGAAACACTGCAACGTGGGTTTACAGCCAAATCAAATTTCTCTAATCTTAGCAAAATGAAAGAAGTCATGAAGTTTCCGCGTTCGTTGTCCACCAGTCTGAAAGCTCTAATGCTTTCCTATGCTTTCGTAGCGTTTGCCAACGGAGCCGTAGGACCATACTACATTCTTTATGCTTCCAGTGTTATTGGGCTTACACCCATGGAGTGGGCTCCAATTGCTAGTTTGCAGTCTCTTGGGGTTATCTTAAAGATTCCCGGAGGGTTGTTTAGCGACAAGTTTGGGAAAAGAAAGATTATGATCTTCTCGGTGTTAACGTGTGCTCCTTGCACCATACTGTTTACTCTATCCCGCTCTTTCTTTCAAGCCTTAACTGTTGCCCTTCTTCTTATAGTAACAGGGATATATTTTACACCAGCCTATGAGGCTCTTCAAGCTGATTTAACGCCTAGAGCAGTGAGGGGGCGAATAATGGGCCTTTGGCAGTTGGGTAGCGGTCTCTTAACCGCGTTAGGTACGTTTCTAGGAGGCTTCTTATTTCAAGTGGTTGGTCCTACTTTGCCGTTTTATTTATTCACAGTTGCAGAACTGGTGGGGGCGTTCTTACTAATCAGCTTCGTACGAGAACCCGAGAGAAAAGAGGTCTAACTAAGCTGGCGTAACAAGAATGAAATCGAAAACAAAAGGCGTCTTTTGGCAGAGTGCATCAGTTACTTGGTTAAGTTCATGTGCAGCGCATACGCCTTTTAGGAGGGTTAGATCCACTTTTCGCGTGCGTTTGCGGTTCTAATTGTTGTGAAAGTTTTTCAAATTATTTGGTATGGCATCTAAACGATTTTTGCATATGCTTAAAAACATCTGCGTGTTCCATTGATCTTTCATTTGACCTTGGTGATCCATGCACTATAAAATATCGGGCGGTCTGTTGACAGTAGAGGTGGGATGACCAAAGCTCTTGCGAAATCTCTCTTCTTTTGACAAGGAAGCCTTGGATGAATGTTGTCTTTAAATGAGTGAAGATGGCTCTGTGCCCGTTCATTTCCAGCTCTTTTTGCTCGATAACCTCTACAGAACTCACGCCTCGACTCTTTTTCACTTTCTCTATGGTTCGCTCCACATGCTCTTCGAGTGATGCAAACGTCTTCTCGGCTTCTTCAAGAACGCCCCAAAAAACAAATATTCTATTTCTCTCAGGCGATTGGAACGCAACTTCTCCTGTTTTTTTCTCAGACTTCGGGTTTAATTCTACTCTCCAGTCCTTAGGATATTCGACTTCGAATCCGTAAATTGAGAAGCGATCGTACTGCATGCTTAATCTGGTGGAATAGGAGGTCATTGTAATATTTAAGACTCTTCCAATTATAGCCTAGCCGCGCGCATTTTGGAAGTGCGCGTGCCATCAGTTTTTCTTTTGTTAGCTTTCACAAGGGAACTGCAAGTTCCTTAACTTTCTGCTCGAACATTTTCTCTCATCAATCCTATGAACTTACTGAAAAACCTTTCAAAAAAGTTTCTTTTGAGTTGGGGTCCCTTTCCAATACCTTGACATTCATCTGTGTAGGCAAAAGCGTATCTATTGTTTCCCAGGTTCTTGAGTTGGAAGGGATAGAATCTGCAGATTAGCGGTCTTATCTGATAGATAGAGCATGAATTATCTTTTAGAAAGACGCATTTTCCATCTTCAGTCTTTCTCATCTGGTAAATGTAGGGTTCAAAACCTTTGATTTTCTCGGCGAATTTGTCAAAATCCATCGAAGTACTCTTTGAGATATGATCAACCTCGATCTCCAATAAAAGAATCGACCTAATCTTATCTTTAGTATCACCGCAGCATATGGCACATCTCATGCATCTAAAACGAACATGTTTTGGATATTCAAAGCTCAAGCCGATCTCGCCGGACTGTCTCACAAAACATACAAAGGACAGAGGACTATTTTTTACCTTTCCTATGCTTTTTAGGAAGTTCAACCTTCTTTCTCTGTTTCCTCTGCATCTCCTTAGCCCTTTTAAATTGTCTGTGCTGTTCCCGACCTTCAGCTTTCTTTTTCTTGCTTTGTTTAGCCATATTTTAACCTCCGCCTTTACGGCATAACTCATGACACTTATTAATAAATATGCGCGCGCTTACGTGCGTTCAGGAAGTTTCGAGCAGGTTCCGTTCGACGTCCTATAAATTGCTAGCCGTCCAACAGTCTCCCAGTTGTCTCCTTCTCTGCGTCTGAGTTGCACAACGATAACTTCGGCTTCTGGATCGGTTTTTCCAGGCCAGACGGTGATGCCTAGATAATCTTGTTCACTGAGGCGTGTGTAAAACCGTGCTTTTGGCTGAGAGGTTGAGCTCAACTCAGTCACCACAATTCTTTATGAAGCCTTACGTTTTTAATTTTAAAGCATTTATTGTGCGCGCGAAACAATTTTGGCGCGGGGTGCGGGATTTGAACCCGCGCGGCCCAAAAGGACCACAGGCTTAGCAGGCTTAGACTCCCCTACGGAACTGCCCCCTACCAGGCTAGGGCAACCCCGCCCCTCATTCCGAATATTCTAACTGAATAAGATATAAACGTATTTTCCAGAAAATAACTGGAAAGGTGAGGAAAAAGCGTGAGAATTCACGTACTTAGAAAGTGCAGTGAGTTACCAGGCGTAACAAAGAATGAAGTTGAAAACAAAAGGCGTCTTTTGGCAGAGTGCATTAGTTACATAGAGAAAGACACGGGAGCAAAATACCCTCCTGTCATAGTTTCGCCATGCCTATTTTTCAGCAGAAGCGCCGGCAAAATCTTTTTCGGAGGAGCCGCAACAGGCCCTATAAAGGTAGAAGACAAAGCATTATGCATCGTCATCGTTTCACTACCCACCCTACTCTACTTTGATAAAAATCTAATTCTTGGAATACTAGCTGAAGAATTCCTCCACTACACCTTTTTCATCGCTTGCTGGATAAAAGGACAAACACTCCCACCCAAAGACAAGGACAAACGACACAAACCCGAACTCTGGTTCAAAAACCCCTACATCATCAAATGCTACAACAAAGCCCAAAAACAAAAACCAACCCCGAAGGAATTTCTAGAAATAAAACGAGATTGGGAAAGAAAAGGAGGACTCATTTCCAACGGCAGCGAACTGAAACTAAACAAAATCAACAAAGTTTGCATCCCACGGGACATAAAGAAAATGCTCTCGGAAAAGAAGTTAATATAGCCGAACAAGACGCGCAAATTCTAGTGATTTCGATCTTTTCATATTTGGAGCCTAATAACAGCGATATGTTGAAAAACAGTATTTTCTCAGAAAATCGCTTGCGCTAAAAAGGAGACAGCGTAGAGGGGCTATAGGAGGGTCTACAATAGGGTAGAACAACACAAATATTCCATTCAGAATAAAAATTTCAGAAAACAATTAATAACAGAATTAACATCGCTACAAAACAAAATCCTTCAAGGAGGATGAAAAAACTCACGAAGAAAAACAAACGAACCGTAGCCGAAATCAACAAGAAAATCAAAAATGGAGATGTCCAAGTTTTAACTGTTGAAGAAATGAAAAAACTGGTAGAGAGTAGCGGCTTGGAAATTGCCTACAAAGAAATAGACGTAGTCACAACCGGAACCTTTGGAGCCATGTGCTCGTCAGGAGCCATCATCAACCTCGGACATTCAGATCCCCCAATAAAAATTAACAAGGCGTGGATAAACGAAGTCGAAGTCTGTCATCCAGGCGCGGCTGTAGATCTATACATCGGCGCAACAATAATGTCTGAAACTAAGCCCTTTGAGTACGGCGGAGGCCATGTGATAGAGGACTTGATCCGAGGGAAAGAGGTGGAGCTCAGAGCCACCGCCTACGGAACAGACTGCTATCCCCGAACAAGACTTGAAACGACATTGACAAAGGACGACTTGAACCAGTTTTACCTAATAAACTTCCGCAACTGCTACCAACGTTACAACTGCGCCACAAACAGCCGCGGCGAAACCATCTATACATACATGGGCAAGCTTCTCCCCCACTTCAGAAACGCAACCTTCTCTGGAGCCGGGTGCCTAAACCCTCTAATGAACGATCCTGACTACGAAACCATAGGCATCGGAACCCGAATTTTCCTGGGAGGCGCCAAAGGCTACGTGATGGGAGAGGGAACCCAACATGACCCTGAAAACCGCTTCGGCACCCTAATGGTTCGAGGAGACTGCAAAAAAATGAATCCAGACTTCATTCAGGGAGCAAGTTTCACAAAATACGGCACAACCCTCTACGTAAGCATCGGCGTACCAATTCCCATATTGAACGAAGGGTTAGCCAAAAAGGTCGCCATAACCGACGAAGAAATCCTCACCGACATAGTTGACTACGGTGTCCCAAGGAGAACACGTCCAAAGCTGGGAAAGATAAGCTACAAGGAGCTGAAGTCAGGCAACATAACAATCCACGACCAGAAGGTTAGGGTTAGCCCGCTCTCAAGCCTGAAAAAAGCAAGGATAATTGCTGAGACGCTGAAATCTTGGATTGAAAATGCTTCCTTCTATTTGTCAGCCCCTGTGGAACGTCTTCCAACAGACACCGTGTCCAAGCCAATGAAGCAGACCAAAGAAATAGCTTTCGTTGAGAACCTCATTCACCCAGCCGTCACATGCAGGGAAGAAGAGGAGGTAAAGGCGGTTGCCAAGCGAATCATAACCCGTTCAGTTAACCACATAGTTGTTGTTGACGACCAAGAAAAGCTGAGGGGCATTGTAACTTCATGGGATGTCACCAAGGCAGTAGCTGAAGGGAAAGAAAAGTTAGTGGACATAATCATTAAAAAGGTGGTGACGACCACACCAGACGAACCAATAGAAGCAGCTTCAAGAAAAATGGCGCAACACAACATATCTGCCCTTCCAGTGATTGACCGCGAAAAAAAGGTTCTCGGAATAATCACCTCTGAAGACATATCAAAGCTCGTTGGGAGGTAAAAAATGGTTAGACTTCTACTCAGGTTCTCCGAAAAAGTTGTTGGACAACCGATAACCGCAGAAGTAATTCTTGAACAAGGAGTTCCAGTGAACATCCTAAGCGCCCACATCAATCAACTGGGAGGGGAAATACTCGCAGAGATACCCTCAACCCACCTCGACAAAATAGTTAAGGCCTTCCGTGATAGAGGAGTAACTGTTACCGTCCGCAAGCTGATCGAGGTTGACAGTGAAGAGTGCTTTGACTGCGGCGCATGTCTCTCCCTCTGCCCAGTCAACGCCATCACATTGGAAAAAGACTTCTCAGTGGTCTTTGACGAAGGGAAATGCATCGGTAGCACCTGCGGCTTATGCGCCGACGCTTGCCCAGCGAGAGCCATAAAACTGACTAGATAAGATAGCTGAGCTAAAATGAAATACAAACGAGTTTTCAATTATAAAGAGACAAGGTGCACCATAACGGCGGACAGCGAAGCCGCCATTGAAGTTGCCATATCATCAATTAAACGTCACAGAGGTCAGCTGGAGAGATACATTCAAGACCAACCAAAGTTCCTTCATTCTCTAACACCTGTCCACGTGGGTGACGGCCCCACCGTAGCCAAGTTAATGGCTGAAGCAGCTGAGAGGGCAGGTGTGGGGCCCATGGCTGCTGTCGCAGGGGTGTTAGCTGACCTCGCTGTTGGAGACATGGTTTCAAGTGGAGCTGAAGTGGCTGTCGTTGAAAACGGAGGAGAGGTCTACGCCGTATCCAATACCCCTATAAACGTCGCCCTCGCAGCCGGCGACTCACCACTTTCAAAATGCATCGGCTTTAGGTTGGAAGACTTCCCGATAGGTATTGCCACAAGCTCAGGCTTGTACAGCCACGCATTGAGCTTCGGCGAGGCAGAGGCAGTAACGGTTTTTGCTATAAACGCCGGAGTGGCTGACGCTGCTGCCACAGCTGTTGGAAACCTCGTGAAGGGTGAGGACTGGCATAAAGCAGTTGAATGTGGAATCGCCAAAGCCCTGTCCATAAAAGGAGTTAAAGGGGTGTTAATCCTGTACAGGGGACTTGTTGGAAAGGCTGGGCAGATTCCCAAAATATTGAAGGTAAGTACTGCGTCAAAAAGTGGGTAGAAAGACCTTCTAAACTTGCATAGTTAAATATCCATTCTTTCTTAGCCATTCAACCTGATTCTTTTTGTATCGCCATATGACGTCGCCCCGCTTGTCGGACTGGAAATCCCAAGGAGAAACCAAAACAATGTCTCCCTGCCTTATCCACACCCTTCTCTTCATCTTGCCTCGAATCCGACAGAGACGTTCATGACCGTCCTGACACTTTACCAAAACTCTGTCGAAGCCCAACAGTCGCATGGCTATGCCGAGCACATCGTTCGCGGCTGGGAACATCATGTCTTTGATCTCTTCTTCGCTTATGATTTTCTTTTTACCCAAGGAGTTGCCCCAAGGATTCCTTGTTGTACTGAGAAAGAGGAGGTTCCTTAAATACGTTTAAGAAATTGTGATTTCAAAGTTTGACGATCTGTGCGTGGGGGACTCCTGAAATCTTCAAAATCGCCTCGGGGTGAATCAGTCCCTTCTCCATGGCTTTGTCTACAATGCGTTTTCCAACCATGTTCACAACTGTTGATTGTATCATGAGGTCAATAGCCTCCTCCACGCTCACTTTCGATCCCTTGTAAAATTCTTCTCGCACTTCAAAAACAATCTTGCCCTCCCGCAGAACCTTTCCTAGTAGTTCAGCGTCACAGACCGCGAGAAGCACGTAGTGGCCCCATTTTCGCATGTTCACGTAGACTTCCAACATTCAGCACTTTCACACGGATCTTATGGATGATCGTGCTCCACACGCATCACATATTAAAAATGATAGGCGTCTCTCTTTTACAATTTTCGTGTCCGGAAGCTTACAGACAGGACACGTAACAAACTCGTCAACATACCTTTTGATCAACCTTTCAAGGGTGTCACCGCGAAACTTCCCCTGAAAAATCGCTCGCGCCCCATTTATAGTTCCGGCAGTAGCCATCTCCTTGGACAAGAACTTTAGCACGTGACGTGGATCCCTGTTGAGCGTGTCGCAGATTTCCTTGTAGTTGTAAAGGATTGTTCGCATTCCGATGGTAGAGCCGCGGGGCGGGGGGATTTCAAACCTTTTGCGCTCGAGCACTCTAGGTGGAAGGTGGGCGCGTGCACGTTTCAACATTTCTTTGTAGTCCATGGTCAACATCTCACGGGGACCTTTTAGCTCTACTTTAATTGGAGTCTGCTCGTTTAAATGCTTTAATACACATGCCTACAATTTTATTAGGATGAGTAGCTCTATCTCTTTAGATTCAGCAAACAATATTTGTGATGAGGGGTTAGAGACTTGACAGACCTAGAAAAAAAGGTGCGAGCCGAAGTGGAGAAGTTGGTGGACCCGGAAACAGGGTTAACTTTCGGCGAGATGAAAATAATCACTGACGTGAAGGAACAGGAACCCGGGGTCGTAAAGATAGACTTTGTGCCAACAAGTCCGTTTTGTCCCATAGCTTTTAAATTCGCCGTGGATATCAAAAAATCCGCCATAAAAGTTAAAGGAATCGAGAAAGCTCTAGTGTATTGCCACGGTCACACTATGGAGGAGGCTATTAACAGAACAGTTAACCGCGAGGAAACCGCAAAATGAAGGTGACGGTGAAGTTTTTCACCACCTTAAGAGAAATAACGGGGAAAAGAGAAGAGGAAATTAAATCGTCAGAAGACCTCACTGTTAACGAACTTCTGAAACAGCTCTCAAAAAAACACGGTCATCAGTTCATTAACTACGTTTATGACGAGACGGGAAATGTGCGAAGCTATCTGCAGTTTCTGGTAAACGGTAGAAGCATAACAACAATGCATGGTTTCAAAACGAGGTTGAGGGAGGGAGACAGCGTTGCAATTATCCCTCCCGTAGGCGGAGGCTAAAAAATCACTCATCTAAGTAAGTGAATAAAATACCTCTTTTATATCGTGCATGCGCCCAGTTGAAAATCATATTATTTTTCTTTATATTGTTTAGCCACGATCATGGTTGTTGTTAAAAGGATGTTGGGTAATGCTCTAAGTTTCTCTGACAAAAATTTTTCTAAATCTGAAAGTTCCTCAACCTGCACCTTCACAATGGCATCGTATTCTCCGTACACCAAATCTACTTCCAGAGCTTCCTTGAAACCGGAAATCTTCTTCAACACTTCCTTCTCTGAGCCTGATTGCATTGTAATTAAAACGTAAGCAAGAACCATTGTTTAGTCACCTTCTTAATTTATTGTTTGTTTAAAAGAGAACTTAATATTTTCTGTGAAAGATGGGACAAAAAATAGGAAGCTAACTGAACGCTTTCATTTCAACCGACATAAATTGTTGTCTTCTCATTACACAACACCGTTTTGGGTTTGCAGAATCTGTGTTCCAAAATTTAGTCGAGCATGACCCCTTGCTTCACGGTATCTATAATACGGTTGAGCCTAGCCATGTTGTTGATAAGTCCTGCAAACCTATAGGAGCTTTTCATCGTCCTCAATATTTCTGTCAACAACAACTTGGGACGAAGATAGAAGGCTCGGAAATAATCGTAGATCATAGAGCGTATCTCTTCAAAGGGCACGGCGTACGGTGAAACTTTTGGAACGTAAACTCCTCTTTCCCACTGTTGGTCTTCGTTAATGAATCCCTTGGCCACCAAGTCGCTCCAGAGGTCGGTTCCCGTGAAGGCTCCAAGAATGTTCAGCTGAGGCACATCAATGTTCAGTTCGTGCGCAAACCGCAGGGTGTTCTGGATCTCCCTTCTAGTTTCGTCTGGAGCCCCTAGTATAAAAGAGCCCACAATAACGTCGATGCCAGCTTTCCTAGCCTCTTGAACTGCGCTTCTAGAATCGTCGGGGGTTATCCCCTTCTTGTAGTAGTCCAGAATCCTCTGGTTAGCGCTCTCCGCCCCAAAGTAGAGAATTTTGCATCCGGCCTTCACCATTTGCCTAAACACGTCGTACCGGCAGTTGTCTACCCTTGAGTCGCAGAACCACTCGATGTCCATTCCCTCCTTTTTCACCCTTTGACAGAACTTCGCCACCCTCTTCTGGTTTAGGGTGAAGTTGTCGTCCACAAAGAGAAACTGTTCGTAGCCCTCGCTTAACAGCAACTCCAGTTCTGCCACGATATTTTCAACTGATCTAGGTCTCCAGATTCCCCGAGCAAACTTTCTGCATCCACAGAAGGTACAACTGAAAGGACAGCCACGCGAAGAAACTATAGTGGAGAATTTTTTGGTGGCAACTTTCACCCCGTAGATGGTTGAGCTGTATTGAGCGTCCATGAGATTTCGATCTGGGAAGGGGAGAGCGTCCACATCTTTGATTAGGGGTCTGTCCGGCGAAGACGCAACTTTTCCATTTTTCCTAAACGTTATTCCCTTAACCTTTCGTAGATCTCCATTTTTTTCTAAACACTTTGCCAGCTCAAGGCAGGTGTACTCCCCCTCCCCTCGGACGATCACGTCCACGAAGGGATACTTGTTCAGAATTCTTTCGGCGTTGAAGGTTGCGTGGTAGTTTCCGAAAACTGTTGTTAGGTTTGGGTTCTCCGCCTTAACATGTCCTGTAAGCTTTATGGCCTCTCCAGCTGAGCTGTTCAGAATTGAAAAACCGAGGATGTCCGGGTTTTCCCTCTTCACCCAGTCTAGGGTCTGCTTCATGGAGAATCCCTTAACTGCTTGATCCAGTATGGACACTTCGATTCCCTCTTTCATTAAAACCCCTGTACAGTAGAGGATGCCTAACGGTGGCCACGCGGTTACAACCATGTCTGGAGTGTCCGGAGCTGGACTGGGGTTTATGAAGGAAAACTTCATCTCACATCGCAACTGCAACCTTTTGTGAAGCTGAAATAAAATAAGCTTTGCTAAGAGCCGTCAGATGGAAAGCCTCTCCAGTTGTTTCAGAACGTACCGACGGATTTCAACGGGTTTAGGAAGCTTCGCAACGATTTTACCCTTTTTTATGAGGGGCTTTAGCATGGGCTGGGTTTTGTCTCCGCATTCTGGGCAGCTTGGCTGAGGAGACTTGAAGGGTAGCACACTGTCAACCATGCATTTCGGGCATCTCCAAACCTGCTTCTTTCCACCAAGCTTGCCCCGTTTAGCTACCAGTTTTCCCTCAAGTTCTACAATGTCCATGGCAAAGTCTATGGTGGGGGCGTTGCTGACGGAGGTTCCAACACCGAAGGCGTCTGCTCCTGCTTCGCTCAAAACCTTAACTTTTTCTTCGTCGAGGCCTCCGGAAACAAAAATCTTGACGTGCTGATAGCCCCTTACATCCAGCTCCCATCGAACCTCTCGAACGAGTTCAGGAAAGTCTCCCTTCCTTGATCCGGGTGTGTCGAGGCGCACGCCGTACAGGCGGTCTTTTAGGGCTTCAGCGGCCATTATTGACTCAATTTTCTCGTCAAAGTAAGTGTCCACCAAGGCTACTCTCGGAACCTCTGGCGGCATGACCTCGTCGAAGGCTTCCCAAGCCTTCACCTGATCGCCAAGCGCGATGATGAGAGCGTGGGGCATGGTTCCAGTTGGCTTGGCTCCCGCTGCCTTGGCTCCTGAGAGGCTGGAAACTCCGTCTAGGCCGCCTATGTAGGCGGCTCGATCCAGCATCGGAGACAGGGCCGGATGCATGCGACGAATTCCAAAGGCTACAACGAATTTTTCACCCGCAACCTTCTTCACCCTCGCGGCTCTTGTTGCTACCCCTGACGCCTGACAGATTAGGCCTAGTAGAGGGGTCTCTAGGATGCAAAACTCTCCGTAGGGGCCCTCAATAAACATGACAGGTTCTCGAACTCCTTGGCTGTCAGTGTAGTAGAAGACGCTTCCCTCGGGCATGGAGTAGACGTCGACAGGGCATCCTTCGAACAGGCGGGTCTCCTCCTCGATGCCGCAGAGGATTCCCCAAGGCCATCCCATTGGAAGTTTGCCGGGTGTGACCTCCGCCACGACTCGCAGTTTGTCTAACTTTTTTGCTTCGAGAATCTGTTTGGTTCTGGCGAAGTAAATGTCGGTGGTTTCGCCCTTCTTTATTTCCTCGTCACTTGCATAATGAAATAGACGCATGTGTTTCACCTTCTAAACACTTTCTTTTCCATTAATTTCATCAACTCTTGAACATTAGTGATTTCAGATCTATAATTCGTTTTCAAATAATTAATCGCGGTTTTTTGATCTTCCTCGGTGGGAGCTTCCACGCAGTCTTCAGGGACTATGATTCGGTATCCTCTGAAGAAGGCGTCTGCGGCGGTGTGTTGGATGCACACGTTGGTGACCAGTCCTACGAGCACCACTGTGTCAACCTTTAACTCCCTTAAGAGGGGGTCTAAGCCTGTTTCGTAGAAGGCGCTGTACCTCCTTTTTTGGAGGGTGTAGTCGCCCTCAACTGGTTTTAACTCTTCAATGATTTCTGCTCCCTTTGTACCAACTATGGCGTGAGGAGACCACAGTTCTAGTTCATCGTCGACGCCGGGCAGATGGGCGTCGCTCACGTAAATGACTGGAATCTTTTTCTTTCGGGCAAAATCGAGGAGACATTGAATGTTTGGGATGATCCTTGATGCGCGTTCGCATTTCAGGGCGCCTGTCACAAAGTCGTTCAGCATGTCCACGACGATGACACTCATCTTCATGAGACCACTTTCCAAGGTTCGTTAAATTTTCATCATAGTAAGGTATAACCGTTTCATTTATTGAATTTGCTTTTGCATGCTCTAGTGCTTTAATGATCCCGTTAGGTTCTGGCAAATTGTACGATGCTTACTCTTCTTCTCTCCAGATTCCTGCCATTGCTTTTCCTACTATTCCATCAAAGAATGCTCCAAGAACGAGTGTGATCACCATGGTAGGTATGCCTGGAAGATCACGTTAGGAACTGCAATGAATATGCTATTGACAATCAATAGGGGGTAATAGATAAGGCTAGTCCATGGAAGAGTTTATGTTCAGTCTTCTATGTTTCTTCTATTTCTGCTAGGTATTCTAGGGATAATGGTTTGACAATTGTTCCCTTTAGTGGGGTGAGTAGTGTGCCATATTCTTCTACGTCGTCTCCCCATTCTATCATTAGTTCTGCGATGAAACTGGAAAATTCTGCGAAGTCTTTGTGCATAGAGATCATTAATCCGTTCTTTCCCATGCCTTCAACCCTACCTGCAAATATGATGTTTGATTTTGCCATTGTCCATTTTCTTGCTCTTTCTATTAACTCCACTTTCATTTTTGCCTTGAAACAAGTAATTGCCATAATTTCATATCCCAATTTTGAGAAGTCAGGTACGATGGTAAACTGCCGTATCACTCCTTCCTCTACAAGTCTATTTCTCATCCTTGTTATGGTTGGTTGTTAAACTCCTAGAACCTTTGCTATTTCCCTGTCACTCCTCTTGGAATCCTTCAACAACTCCGAAAGAAACTGCCTCTCCTTCTCCTTCATTCCCAACAACCTACAAATGATTACTTCTCAATCATAAATTAACTATTTTGGTTTTCTGCTATAACTTTTCCACATTTAATGTTCTCACAGGCATGAAGATTTCATAGACTAGTACAAGATTAGTATAAACACATTGCCTTCATCTCAAAGATATTAGTAGCGCTTGTACATATCCAACCTCGATGACCGCTGCCACAAAGAAAATCGAGTAAATAACCGCAAGATCTCTTATGGTCATGCTTCTCTTCAAGGTTCTCTGAATACACTGAAATATTCCGTAGCCCTCGATGATCCCGTTGGGCATGCTAACGAGAATGACCAGGGGTAAAGTGTTTATGACAACCTGGCCATGAAGGAGAGTGCCGGCCCTGAAAATGCTTACCAAAAGGATCATCACTGTGAATACAAGCGCGAACAAACGAGGATGCTGAAGCACCAGATACTCGTATTTTCTTTTAGGCAAGAAGGATAGGACAAAGTCCACGTAAAAGGCCATACCAACCAAGATCAGTGAGACCGCTAAAACGTTGTGAATGAACACTAACAGGATGGCTAATGGAGGGTTAGAGAACATGCCTTTCACGTAGTGGAAGAAGGACACATTTTCCACGTACGCCAGTACCAAGCAGACCAAAAAGACTATGCCGAGCACTATCGTCCTCTTTTTCTCATTCACACTCTTTTGCCTCTTCTGAAATGGGATGCCTTAAAAGATTAAAATGAGTGAGAACGATCCAAAAAGCACAAATGAAATGATTAAGAGGCTTCCCAAGATAACTAGAATGACTATTGATACAATCAATGCCATGATTCCTACAGCAATAGCTCCTAACCAGCCTGTTTCATAATAATGCTTAACTAAAAGCAACCAAACAATTAGAGAGAGAATTGCACCGACTAATAGTCCAAAGAAATTAAGACATATACTCATTACAATTGTTCCGAGGAGGGAAATCACAAAGGCGTCGCTGAATAGCGCTCGTTTTTTCCCGACAACCGCACGCCCAGCAATGTAAAAAACGATTGTTAAGACAAGTAGACCTAAAACGAAGTTTATTAGTTGCCCCACAAGCGACTCAGTCAACTCTTGTCCAATCAAGTTCACGGTAAAGGCGACTATCATAAGCAACACACCCATCATCACAATTATTGCTTACCGTATTTCACGAACTTTATCATAAAAGCGTTTGCCCTGTTTAGACTGAAAACTCGAATACGCCCAGCTTTAGGCTATTGCCTCCCGCCTTATCTCAAACAGAACAGTTCCTCCCGGGGTGTGGGGAGGCCCAGGGTCGAGACACTGAACATACCCAACTTCACCCTCCTCCACAGTGAGACCCAACTCCTTGAAACTGATGCCGTGGCTCAGAGCAACGATCATGGACAGCATGGACCCGAGCGCGTGAACGCACAGCGCGTCCGTTTTCTTTGGAATAATCTTAGGCGACTCGATGACGATCTTGTCTCCAATCTTAAACACTGGACATCTGCCTCGAATCTCCTTCACAGTTACAACAAGCCGATAAACTTTCTTCATAACAAAACCTCACAGAGAGCGACTCTATCAAAATAAGCCTATATTAGTTTGCCGCATTCCATCTTTAAGCCTCTCCCATCCTACTAGAGAAAGTAGAGAAAAATAAAAAAGAACGAACCAAAGAAAATAAAGCTTTGGTCACGAAAGGGAGACCCACAAATTTATGCAAAATCGGTTCTCAGCCATAATCGGGGTAGGCAGAACAAAGTTCGGTGAACACTACGAGAGAGACCACGAAAGCCTAGTGGAAGAAGCCTGGCTGAAAGCATCAGACGCCGCCGGCATAGAGCGGAAAGATCTGGACGCCGGCTATTTCGCAGACTACTTTCTTCAAATCACCAACAAAGTCGGAATTGAAGAAGGCTTCCTATCAGAACTCTCAGAGCTCCACATCCCAATGGAAAAGATGAGGTCCTTCAGTTCCGCCCTTCTAAACGCCTGCCACGCCATACAATCGGGAAAGTACCGCATGGTCCTTGTGGGAGGAGTGGAGAAAATGACCGACCGCTGGGACAAAATAAGAGACGACTTAATGCTCCTAGAAGACCCGTGGAGCTACTACGCCGGATGCACACCCGAAGCAAACCACGAACTCATGCTCAGAGAATACGTAAAGAAGCACAAGATTTCCGGAGAGGCTTTTGAGAAATTCAACACAGCCTTAGCTCAGATATCCGTAAAGAATCATCAACACGCAATGAAGAACGAATACGCCCAACTTCAAAGAGAAATCAGCGTAGATCTAGTATTGAAAGAAAGGTCTGAGGCGCATAAGCCCTTGGGACTCTATGACTTTGCCCCAATTTCAGATGGGGCCTCAGCTCTTATTTTGGCGAGTCAGAAGGTCGCCAAAAAGTGCATCGACACACCCATATACATCGTTGGTTCCTCCTCAGCCACTGACTACATAACTTTTCCTTCACGGGATGAAAGAACAGGGTTCATAGCAAGCACTACGGCTATGGAAAGCGCGCTTGAAAGCGCTCGTATAGGAATACAGAACATTCAAATAGCTGAGCTCTACGACCAGTCTACACTTCTGGAAATGGTGTCCCTAGAAGACCTCGGGTTTTCGAAAAGAGGGAAAGCATGGCTCGACGTTTACAACAGCTGCAAAGACTACAAAGGCTTCTACGAAATCAACGGAAGAAAAATCTTTGTAAACACAAACGGCGGACTCAAGGCTGACGGAAACCCTCTAGGAGCCACTGGCGGAGCCCAAGTTTTTGAAGTTGCTAAACAACTCAAGGGTGAAGCTGACGATAGACAGGTAGAGATGGACGGAGACCCGCAGTTTGGATGCGTCCTGGAGTTTGAGGGATTCGGAACCAAGGCTTACGTGCACATCCTGAGGAGGGATTAGACATGAGCAGCGAACCCATTGAAAGAAGAGTCTCCTACATCGGGGACAGACTCAGGGGAAGCCGATGCGGAATCTGCGGAAAGGAATACTTCAGAACTAAGGACTATTGTGGAGTCTGCGGAAGAAGAAGCTTCGGCAAGATGGAGGATGTGGACTTCTTTTACGAAAAGGGTACATTAGAGGTCTGCACCCTCATTAAGGAGCCCACAAACAAGTTTACCAAACTTGGACCCTATGTTTATAGCATTGTTTCCTTTCACAACGGAAAGGTAAGGGTCCCGGGCAGACTGACTGACTGCATCTTAAAGGAAGAGGAGATAGACCTGTCCAGTTTCGAGGACAGAGGGGTTGTTCCAAGGTTCAGAAGAAGATATGCTGTGGAACAAAGTGACATAATTCCAACAATTTCTCTAGCCTTCACTTTCGCCGACGAGTACTACCCACACCAGAAATACGAACTAGTTAAACCCAAAAAAGAGTATGAAACCCCCGGAATCATCGGATACGGAGTGTACGCCCCAAAATTCAGAATTAAGGAGGGAACTATCGAAAGGTCAGTGCCGTTTACGGATGAAGATTCCATCACCGCAGCGGTTGAGGCTGGAAAGATAGCTCTAATCCACTCCGGAGCGGACCCATCATTGGTCGGCAAGGTGTATGTGGGTTCAGAATCCAACCCCTATGCGGTTAAGCCTATAGCCTCCAAGGTGGCTCAGGTTTTGAAGCTTGGCGAGGAGGAACGAATGGACGGTGTGCAGGGCGTGGACGCCATCGACACAGAGTTTGCGTGCAAGGCTGCCACCAGCATGTTCAAAGACGCAGCAGCCCTCGTGTACTATCCCGGCGCCCGCACACCCTGCGCCATGGTGATAGGCGCCGACAATTCTCAAGCTGCACCCCGAGATGAGCTCGGAGGGGAACTGGATTTCTTTGTTGGTTATGGTGGATCCGCTTTCATCTTCGGTATGCACGATGTCATCGCTGAGCTTGAGGGCTGGTACTCCTGCACTTCAGATACCCCAGACTTTTGGAGGAGGGACTTAGAGCCCTACCCGAGACACGGGGGACGATTCACTGGTGAGCCCGCCTATTTCAAGCACATAGTGAAGGCGGCTAAAAGGCTTATGGAGAAGTTGAAACTTCAACTTAGCGATGTTGACTATTTTGTTTCCCACCAGCCTAACATCGGCTTTCCCATTAAGGTGGCCAAAGCGTTGGGGTTCAGGGAGGAGCAGTACATGCCTGGTTTGCAGGTTGCTAAGTTCGGCAACACGTATTCCGGTTCTTCGCCTATTGGTTTGGCGGCTGTTTTAGACAAAGCTAAACCAGATGAAAGAGTTGTTATAGTGAGTTATGGGTCAGGGGCAGGAAGCGACGCGTATTCCCTTATAACAACCAGCCAGATTGGGGAGAAGAGGCGGAGGCAAAAGTTTACTGTTCAGCATCAGGCTGAGAATAGTTACATAGAATATGTGGACTACGATACCTATAAAAGGCTTAAGCTTGGGCTTTAGGAGACTGTGAAGCCGGGTTTACGTCTCTCTCTGTGAATCTTGAATATTTACCACGTTTTCATAACGTTTATCATCCATGCTTAACAAGTAGGATTTAGCAGGGCGTTTGGCGGTATCAAAATGAGTGAAGCCTTAGCCTTAATTATTCTGCAGTTGGGAATAGGTGGGCTAGGTGGATTTTTCATAGGATACACTATTAGAAAAGTTCGTGCGTCGCGCGCCAACAAAACCAAACGCCAACATCAATGACAGAGGAAAAATGACTATTTCTTCAGTTTTTCCCAGATTTCAATAGTCTTAGAAGTCTCAGAAATTGGGTAGACCCTCATCTTGACACCTACCCGTGTGTAGGCTGCTACATACTCCGCTATTTCGGATTCGTCCTCTGAATCGAATATTACAAACTCCAAGAATCCTGAAGATGTTTTAGCTATCATATGTGGAGGAAATAGAACTTTTACTGCTCTTCCGCTTGACACCCTCTTCTTATCTGTTTCAATTGCTTTATCCATCACCTCAGGGCATATCTCTAAAAACGCTATGTACTTCACTTTCTCACCTCAGTTTATCTCTGTATTAATCTATGTTTTGTTTCAAGTTGCATTTAAAAATTAAGAGAAAACTTCTGTATTGGGAGATTAAAGAGCATTATTTGCTAGTCTTGTTGTGAGCCTTATTTTGATTTGGACATTCTTATTTTACTGAAATGCCCAGTTGGACAAATTCGTTAACTCCTATTCTCTATAAGATAGTGGTTCTCAAGGATTCCATTAGTCTTAAATAGTGCTCACTCATCATAATATGGACGAGCATCATGGCAGAAATTTGTTCCACATGCGGACTGCCCCTCGACATATGCGTCTGCAAAGAAATTAGTAAAGAACAACAGAGAATTCGAATAAGATTAGAAACACGCAAATGGGGAAGAGCAGTAACTGTCATTGATGGTATTGACGATAAGGACACCGACCTAGGAAGGCTCGCCCAAAAGCTCAAGACCTTCTGCGCCTGCGGAGGAACAGCAAAAAACCAACAAATTATACTTCAAGGAGACCAACGACAGAAAGTACAATCATACCTCATTGACATCGGATACCCTAAAGAAAACGTTGACGTTCAATAACCAAGAGGCAGAGCAAACAACATGGGCCTACTCAAAAATCTCCGTGACGTACTCAAGAGCATGAAACGAAAAAGCCCAACCATGAAACTCTGTCCCAGATGTGGAAGCCCAAAACTCCGACTTTCCAGCAGCTTTGACGTTTGGCTAACACCTGAACAATATATCTGTGAAAACTGCGGATATAAAGGCCCAATAGTAATGGAACTAGAAGAAAAGAAAGAAAACACTAATCCGGCAACGTGAGCCCCAGATTCCTCTTTAGGCTCTTATAACGATTCCTAACAGTAACTTCAGTCACACCTGCAGCCTCAGCAATATCCTTCTGCGTCTTCTTCTCATTACTCTGTAAACAAGCAATGTAAAGGGCGGCAGCAGCGAGTCCCATAGGATCCTTACCAGAGGCAGCCCGTTTTCGTTTCGCCTCCCCAAGAATCTTGATGGCACGCCCTTGAGTTTGACCACTAATGCCAGTCATTTCAGCGATCTTAGAGACGTAGGTGAGAGGATCAGCAATGGGCATGCGAATATTTAACTCACGAAGCAAAAGCCGATAACACCGGGCAACATCCTTCTTATCAACAAGACTAGCATCAGCTATCTCCCGAAGGGTTCTCGGAGTTTCACTCGTTCGACAAGCAGCATAGAGGGCAGCAGCCGCGATGGCTGCAATGGACCTCCCCCGCACCAAACCCCTATCTAAAGCCTTGCGATAGACCACCGCGGCCTTTTCCTTAACCGGCCCAGGAGCGTAAACCTTGTCAGAAAGGCGGTCAAGCTCCGCCATGGCTTGGGCGAGGTTTCTATCAACGGAGGAGTGAACCCGAGACCGTATCTGCCACTTCCGCAACCGCCACATTTGGAGTCTTGTGGAGAGGGGAAGCTTCCGCCCAAACGCGTCGCGATCCACGCGTCCTATTGCGGTGGATAAGCCCTTGTCGTGCACGGAGTAGGAGGTGGGGATGCCCACACGGCTTCTAGATTCCTTCTCTTCCTGTGTGAAAGCTCGCCATTCTGGACCTTTGTCCATCATCTGTTCGCGGATTACAAGGCCGCAGCCACCGCAAATAGTTTCACCAGTGTCATAATCATGAATAAGGTTTGTGCTGCCGCACTCAGGGCATTTGTCCGCGGACCGTTTTTGTGTTTCTGTCGTTTCCATGAGGGCTTTTCTCCTCTATGGAGTATGGTAGGCGAGAGAACCGTCACAAGAGGTGATTCCTCATAAGGACCTTCGGTATTAGAAGGCGTCCATCTGGCCCCGCCGTGCTAAATCAGTGGAGATGTATTAATATATAAACCTTGCGGTTTTCAAAAGTATATTTCTCATCAGGTTTAGAAGACCATTTTTAGCATCGTTCGATAGTTTTAACCGACTTTTAGATGACATGAGCTATTTATAATATGGTAACGTTAAATTGAGATGAGGGTTTTGTTACGAGTGGACGGTGTAGACTTGGCTCGCCTGCCTGATAAGCTTCGTCTCGTCTTGGAGAGGGTTGTTCGGAACTTGAGCAGGCGAGAAACGGTTTCAGGTGTCGGCTTGTTCGGAAGCTGGAGTCGAGGCGATGCAGCCATGAGCAGCGACGTGGATTTGTTGGTTGTGGATGGACGGGACTTTAAATACGAATACGTGGATCGTCTTGAATGTGAGGATTTTCTTGTTGACCTGAACTACATCCCCAAAAAATGGGTCGTGGGTTCGGTTCCACCCGAGATTGATCAGAAACTCTACGAGATGGTTGTCTTACACGATAGGGAGTGGTTGCTGACGAACACAAAGAATTGGTTGTCTCAAGCCTATCGAAAGCCTGAGCGCGTGGGCATTCGAACTGAGATGCATCTGGTGGAGTCGGATATATACTTGAGCAGAGCTACTTCGGCTTACGCTAGGGGAGACTTTCAGAGTGCTTGTGTGTTTGCAGGTATGGGATTAGAATCCATGCTAAAGATTCTGGTGGAGATTAGTCTGCTTCCTCTTTCGAACACTTATTTTCTTGGAGCTCTTGAGGAGTCTACCAGAAAATTGGAGTGCCCGAAGTTTTTCGCCGCCTATCTTGCGGTGTCACATTTGCACGAGTTGAGTCGTCTTGACGCTGAAAGGAGGGTGGACTTGTTCAAAACCGTTTGGGATGATGTTTCGTCCTTTATGAGGGATAACGCCTCTGTCTTGGATTCTTTGCATTTTAAGGTTGGGTCCAAGTTGAGGTATTATGGGAAGCCTGAGTTCTTGAGGGGTATGATAGCTCGATCGAGGGAGATCGTTGATGCCGGTTTGTACGCTGAGGCTTGTCATTGCGTGCTCCATGTTTTGGTTGATTTGTTGGAAAATTATGCTTGGCTGGCTTCTGCGGTGGAAGGGGTTAAGCTGGATTATACCATTCTCTTTCGTTCTTTGAAGGGTTTGAAAGAGACACCCACGCAAGTGTTTGAGATGGCTGTGGAAGCCTTTGGTGTGGGAGATGTTTCCAAGAGTGAGGTAGAAGGGGATGTGAAGCTTGCCAGAGAGATGTCTCTTGATTTGCGTTTGCAGAGAAAAGCCTTGATTAGAAGGTTTGTTGGGTCGTAGCACAAAACCCGGGATGGCGATTTTCCTAAAACTTTGTCTTCAAGATGTTACGACTCCTATAACTCCTTTCTTGTCGTTGGTTGGGTGAGAGATTTATTAAGGGGTTGAATGGTTCTTCTGTGTAGCCCGGGAAGGGAAAGCCCGGTGGAGGGAAGAAAGTTCTTTCCGCCGAATGTAGTGGTTAAGCATGGCGGGCTCTGGACCCGCTGACGAGAGTTCGAATCTCTCCCGGGCTACCACCTTTTTTAAATCAGAGGTTGTTTTGCTATCGTTCCGTGTGGGAGCAACTTGATTTAGGCTTATTTTCTGGGTCAAAGTTTGAATTATACTCAGAAGCTGTTGCGTGAGCGGGCTTGGGACGGTCCTCGATACATTGTTGGGACGGTTCTGTTGATGGTCGAGGGATTGGGTTGCTCAATGAAAATCTTGTTAACAGAAACTCTGATATAATGACCACATTGAGAACATTTCATTTTTGGAGTTGGTCAGGTCAGGGTTTACTGTAACCCAAGATTCCTAATCGCTCCAGAAACTGCTTCCGCTTTTCCATGAAATCAATGATTAGGGGATGCGAACTCAATTCTATGAACTTCACTTTAATGTATTCCTCTCTGGGTTGATGAGTGATTTTCCAGCAAACGCAATAATCCAAATCCAAGACCTTTTTGGTAATTATATAGCCTCCTGGTGCAATCTCCGCTTTGTAGTCACTTTTCGGATATTTTCTGCAACCGCGGCCATCCGTCACGACAATATCCGTTTCTGTTTCCTTTATTTCATAATCAGGATGCCCATAGTTATTCTTATTCTCGGGAACTAAGTGAGAGCCTAAAGAGTTTGACCCAGTCTCAAACTCGATGGAGACCCTTTTTCCATCCTTTATTGCAATACAATCTGGAAACTCCTGTGTATCAAAATCTACAATGTGCTCAAATTCAAGTTCTTTGTGAAACTTTGAAGAGAGATAAACTACAAATGATTCTTTCATTGGAATCAACTAACATTCGGTTTCAAAACACTTAAGTCTTTTGGGGTTTAGGTCAAAATATTAATGCAAGTTCCATTAAAACATAGATAAAGAAAGCCGGTGGTTGATATGGTTAGGTTCAATGAGAACACACAAGAATGTGAGAGAAGATTAAGAATACTGGAAGACAAAGTTAAACAAGCACGCACTAACCCTTTCATGCAATCAATAGAAAACTTCCGCTCTGATTTTGAAATACTTCGAAGAAATAGATGTGGAGCGCAGCTTAGCCAGTTTGAAGAAAGACACAGGAAGTCAGCCAATATGTTCGAAAGAAAACTTGCGAATATAGCTAATCAATACCAAATAGGTATCAAGGAATTGCCAACTGCGCCATCATCATCTCATTCTGAAGATATAGCGGCTGTTAGGAAGAATACAGAAAGGCACACAGCTGTGAAGACAACAATTATCAGAGAAAGAGAGATAATAAAGATAAGATGCCCACATTGCCACGGTTTATATGATGAATCCTATGATAGATGTCCCCATTGTGGAGCAGCGAGATGAAGTCTTTTGTTGGCTTCGTTGAATACGGATTCTTGACATGAACGAGCAAACGCTGGAGGTTAGCTGAGCACTTTTAGCTCAGCTTTGTCGTAGATTCTTTTCAGCCTCTCTAACTCTTTTCCTGTGTAGAATTTGGCTATCACTGTCTTTGGAGCTCGACCCTGAAACACATCCACGTATCTGTCTGGAACCCCAAGCTCGCCCAGTTCGGTTGAATGCCACTTCCTAAGCACCTGCGGCGTTATCCTCACTCCCGCATTCTCGCTGACTTTCCTCCACAACGTATAGAAGGCACAGCTGCTTATTGGAAACAATCTCTCTGAGCTATCTCGCCTGGAACTCAAGTATTTCTTCAAATAGACTTCGCACTCTTCATTGTAGAAGGTCACACCCGCCTTCTTGGTCCGAGTGTTATGCTTAGACTTCACCGCCCTCAACCGAAAGTCAACGTCCGTAAATCGGCTAAGCCTGCGCAACTCCATCTGTCTAAGCCCACTGCTCGCATACAGCAGGTAAATCGCTCTCTCCTTGTCATCACTTAAAGCCTCAAAGCCTCTCCGAATCTGAGCCTTACTCGGTAACTCAACCTCAAGGTTGCTGTCTTCGTGAGCCTTCTTGAACCCTTCCATCAGCTCCTTACGCTTCAAGAACCTCATCACAAAAGCCTTGAGCCCACAAAGCTGATTATTGTAGGTCTTCGGAGCCCTGTCCACGTAACTCGACAGATAAGCCCTAATGCTCTCTTGACTAACTTCGCCCTTGGTAAACCGCAAGAACCTCAAAGCCGTATTCTTGTAATCCCTGCAAACCCTCGCTTCCAACCGCTCATCAATAGCACAGTGCTTATGAAACTCCAAAGCAACGCTCTTCAAGTCTCTTATCCGCAAAGAAGCCATATTCTGGCGCTGATTTAAAATCGGCGCAAGCTCTGGACCCGCTGACGAGAGTTCGAATCTCTCCCGGGCTACCATAACCCCAAGTC
>Ga0315306_10000045_pt1 | contig 54805 bp, 56 predicted proteins | sample TDP1_MG_FD_203803 | JGI IMG/M metagenome (GOLD analysis project Ga0315306, IMG submission 203803) | Freshwater sediment microbial communities from Lake Towuti, South Sulawesi, Indonesia - TDP1 | ecosystem: Environmental > Aquatic > Freshwater > Lake > Sediment | place: Indonesia: South Sulawesi... | reverse complement strand
GAGGCACTTGGACAAGCACCACCATGACCTACAACGTGGGCACAGGTCTTTACGATGGCACAATCCCAGGATCCTCAGGGTGCACGTGGGTCAGCTACAAGATCAAAGCCTACAACGACAAGGGAGACTACTTCGAAGAGACCAACGCAGGAGCGTACTACGTCTATCACGTTATCCCAGAGTTTCCATCAGCCATAATCCCGCCGCTCTTAATGATGATAACGCTACTCGCAATCATCCTAGGAAAGAAACTACACTCCGCAAAGAGCCAAAACAAAGGGCTCACGACGACCTAAACCCCTCTCTCCCTATTTTCTTCTCATTTGTTACAGCGTTTGACAGTCTGTCTGCTACCTAACCGATATAGATGGAAAGAAGCCAGTTCCAAACGCAGGTAATATTATTTTTTCCTAGAATATGCTACGCTAGAGATATATGGAACCTGTGACATCTAGTTTTGGATTTCAGGGGAAAACTGTTGAAATTCGATGTAATAATCGTGGGTGCCGGCCCAGCAGGAATATTCTCAGCCCTAGAGCTAACCAAGAGCACCCAACTAAGTGTTCTCATGCTGGACAAGGGCCCTGACCTAGACAAGCGTAGATGTCCAGCAAGCAGAGGCTTGGGATGTATAAATTGTGACCCATGCGCGCTTCTGTGTGGCTGGGGCGGTGCTGGTGCCTTCAGCGACGGAAAGCTTACCTTGTCAACTGAGGTCGGTGGTTGGCTTAGTGAGTATCGCACAGAAGGAAAGCTCACTGAGCTCATAGACTATGTGGACAGCGTGTATCTGAAGTTTGGAGCGCCCCAACACGTCTATGGAGCCGACTTGGATAGGATAGATGAGATTGAGCGGAGGGGATCTCTCGCCGGCCTCAAGCTTGTTCATCAGAGACTGCGTCACATGGGCACGGAGAGATGCGCCGAAACACTTCGAAAAATGCGGAACCATCTTGGAGACCGAGTTGAGATTCGAACAAGAACCGAAGTGAAAGGGCTAGTGGTTAAAAACGGTAGGGTTGAAGGTGTAGAGACCACTGGTGGCGAAAAGGTTAGGGGAAGATACGTTATTGTGGCTCCTGGGAGGAGTGGGGCGGAGTGGTTGATGTGTGAGGCGCAGGCTTTGGGGCTGAAAACGTTGAACAACCCTGTGGATGTGGGGATTAGAGTTGAGGTTCAGGCTCCTGTGATGGAGAAGCTTACGGACGCCTTGTACGAGCCCAAGTTCATCTACTACTCGAAGTCCTTCGACGATCAGGTTAGGACCTTCTGTGTGGCGCCCGACGGTGAGGTCATCACGGAATCTTATGAGGGCATTTTGACCGTGAATGGTCAGAGCTACGCTGAGAGGAAGACTGGGAACACAAACTTTGCCATTCTTGTCACCACCTCCTTCACAGAGCCATTCAGAGAGCCTATCGCTTACGGAAAGTATCTCGCTAGACTCACAAACCTCCTCAGTGGGGGCGTGATAATTCAGAGGCTTGGCGACCTCAAGGCTGGGAGGCGATCCACCGAAGAGAGAATCGCTAGGAGCATTGTTTCTCCCACATTGAAGAACGCCACGCCTGGAGACCTCAGCTTCGTCTTGCCCTATCGTTATCTAGCTGACATCCGTGAGATGCTTGAGGCGATGGATGAGATCGCGCCTGGGATAAATTCGAGTCATACGCTGTTGTATGGTGTGGAGGTGAAGTTCTATTCTTCTAGGCTGGAGCTGAGCGACTGCCTAGAAACTAAGATTCACAATCTGTTCACTATAGGCGACGGAGCTGGAGTGACGAGAGGACTCGTCCAAGCATCCGCCTCGGGGGTAATTGTAGCCAGAGAAATAATCAAAAGAGAGAAAAAGGCGAACTAGCATCCAAGAAGTTTCTACTTGCAAAACTAGTGGTGAACGTTTCACGAGAAGTGTTGTCTTTCTCCTAAGACCTAACGCGAAGCCTTTGCGGTCGCACAAAATCTCATGCGCTGAATCTGATCTAGAGCCTCCTAGCATTTCATTTTTCACTCATCCAATAATATTCCTTGGGCCGAGAGAACCAGTCTTTGATTCTCTCCTTCAAGAAAAGCCCCAAAAGGTATCGCGTGATTCCGCGTTTATGTTTATTCAAAGAGAAAAGATGGCGCAACATGGAGACCCCATAGAATTGTTCATAGCAGCCAAGAATAAGTGCGTCCACTTCTTTGCTTGAGAGGGTTTCGGTGCGCATTATGGCATGAGCAAAGTCATACTCGGAGAAATCTTGAACCTCTATTCGGTTGTTCTCTCTTGCTTCATTGTACACTTCGGTGCCTGGCAAGGGGGTAAGGGGACTAAAAATGACGAAGAAGGGCCCAAGTTTCTTCGCGAAGCTGAGTTTTTCTTTGATTGATTCTCTTGTGTCCCTTGATGTCCCTACAATAAACATAGCTTGCGTGACAACATCATACTTTCTCAGTTCTCCAAAGGTCTGCTCTACAGCCTCTGGTTGCAGTCCTTTCCTGTATGCCTTTAATTCGCTTTTTGAAGAAAACTCAACGCCTATAAGTATCCAAAAAAGCCCTGATTTGACCATTTTGCCCAAAAGATCTCGATCTCGTAGTATGAGATCCGCCCGTCCTTCAAATGCCCATTCCATATCTAAATCTCTTTCAGTCAGTTCGTTGCAGAAGTCTTCGTTCCGTTTACGATCCAAGTTGAAGGTGTCGTCAGCAAACCAGATGTATTTCTTCTTAAATTTGCTCTTCATGACCTCCATTTCCTCGACAATCTTGTTGGCACTTCTCCCCCTCCATATTCCTCCCCAGAATACTCTCTCGCTGCAGAAGGAACAGTTGAAGGGGCAGCCGCGGCTTGTTAGCAACATAGTGAGTTTGTTGCCCCAGACTGGAATGTGATACTTGTCCATTGGAAGTAGGTCCCAGGCGGGAGAGGGCAACTGATCCAAGTCTTGTATAAGGGGTCGAGGCTTCGTGAGCCTAGGTCCTGCTCGAGTTCTGAATGCGAGTCCCTTTATTCTTTTGAAGTTTGGCGAAGCTCTTTGTGCTTCCTTACAGAACTCTAGTAGCGTGTATTCGCCTTCACCTACAACTACATAATCGACATCTACACATTCGTCCAAACAGTAGTTCGTGGCCAAAGAAAAATGCGGGCCGCCCGCTACAGTTACCATTTCTGGGTCCACTTGCTTGGCGATTTTGAAGACCATTTTTGCTTCTTCATAGTGGCAGGTTGCGCATCCTGATCCCAAGATGTTCGGATGTTCCGATGCTATCCTATGCCTCAGCTCTTTCCAACCAGTCTGAGTCGCCGAACAATCCAGTATTTTGACTTCTATGTCGTTTTCGCGAAGCACGGAAGCAAGGTAGGCAAAGCCTATTGGTGGCATCACTGCATCTCCGAGCAGTCGCCACTGAGGCTTTGGTGGATCTACAAGAAGCACTTTCATTTTGCAGCCTGCCTGAATATGCTACTTGAACACTCACGATAAAAGCCATTCCATTGAAAATCCTTGCCAACTCGTAGACGTAGGCTTGCGCTCACACAGACTTAAATGTCTCAAAAACTTGTCAGGTGCTTTAAGGCAAGCGATAGAGCAACTATGCGCAACAAATGGCAAAAGCAAGCATAAAGATTGCTCTAATGATGGTTGGTGGTGGGGCTGGGAGAGATTTGAACTCCCGTCCCGAGCGCCCGAAGCTCGAGCCTAGACTAAGCTAGCCGACAGCCCCAACTCACAACTGTTGCAAAGAGTGGTTCTTCATAGGATTAAGGAGCTCGAAAGTGCTATGTCGAAAAGCTAAATGAGCCTTTCGAGTTTGTCTACAAACTCTTTAACCGCTTCTGCCCCATCCATTACTGCCTCAGGTGGCAGAATCCCCTCGTAGAAGTTTTGGTGTAGGTAATTCGCCTGCAAAAACAGTCTACTAAGCTCAGGGTCTTTCAGCTCGGTCCGCAGTTTTGTCACGAATTCCCACAGCTCACCGTGAGTTCTAAGTTCCACCCCTCTTTTGGCGGCTACGACCTTCACAATTTCAGCCGCCGCACCCCACAGTTTCTCACTTGCCTGAACATAGTCGCCTTTAGCCAAGAAGGATTCAGCTTCATTAAAGTACTTTCGCATTAGATTGGAGTAGTGTTCAGCCTTCTCGCTCATGCCCTTAACCATCCTAACGTAAGCTTCACCCATTTCATAACCCTTATGGTTCACGCGCGGAATTTTGTGTTGAAGGGATGGACGCGCACAATGCAAGCCTGTTGACGAGCGGCTGACAAGCTCGGGTGCTTCTCCTTGGTGGGGCTGGGGAGATTTGAACTCCCGTCCCGAGCGCCCGAGGCTCAGAGCCTAGACCATGCTAGCCGACAGCCCCCAAACATCCTTTACAACAAGCCTCACATAAGCATTATTCCATCCCAAAGCTCAACTTACAACACATATTTGCTACCTATTTGGACCATACAATAGACCCGGATCCAGTCTAAGCACACACACGCACAAAGCCCAAACCACACCACAAGAATTATTTAATTTTTTAGACTACTTACTGCCTACTGGAGGCATCATTTTGTCCCGCCGTCGCACATCAGGCCTGAGTGTACTAAAGGCAACATCATCCACCATCAGACTGAAAATCCTTAACCTACTATTCGAGAGGGGAGCACTCTCCTACACAGAGATAATGGACGCCCTACGCCTCAACCCCACAAGAGACGCAGGCAGATTCGCCTACCACCTCAAGCTACTCCTAAAAGCAAACCTCATCGACCCCGACGTCAAAACAAGAAAGTACGTCCTCACAGACCTAGGACGCACAATGGTCGACATCACAGAAGACATCGAACAGCAATTTCTTAAGAGAAAGAAGATGGTCGTCCGAACCTCACGCCTCGCCATGGAAGAATTCGACAGAAGCAAGATCGTTGACTCTCTAGTCAAGGAAGCAGACGTACCCATAGACTTAGCACAAAAGATCGCAAGAGAAACAGAAGGCCGCCTATCCGAATTCAAAACAAGATACCTCACCGCCCCACTCATACGAGAGTTTGTCAACGCGATTCTCGTGGAGAAGGGACTAGAAGAATACCGACACAAACTCACAAGATTAGGACTACCAGTTCACGACACCACACAACTGATAGCCTCAATAGGCGAGAGGGGTCTAGGCGTCGAGGCAGTACATAAAGCAGCGGGCGATGCAGTCATCGAGGAATACACTCTTCTAAACGTGCTCCCAAGAGACGTAGCAGACGCCCACCTCTCAGGAAAGCTCCACATTAATCACTTAGGCTGCTGGCCTCTGAAAATGAGCGAATTCATGCACGACCTCCGCTTCTCTCTCCAACACGGGACAAGATTCGCAAGAATAGACTCCGCGACCCCGTCATATCCAGCACCAAAAAATCTCACATCCGCACTTCTAATGGTGTCGAACATCCTCAAAATCGCCTCCACAGAAATCTCAGGCGAACAAGCCTTCGACTACTTCAACATATTCCTAGCACCCTTCGCCCACAGGCTCCCAGAAGAGAAGATTCGAGAAGACTTACGTTTGTTCATCTTGAACCTAAATCAGTCCCTATCAAATGAAGGAGTTCCCATAGCAACCTCTCTTGGTTTAGAATTCGTAATCCCTAACTTCTTAGGAGAGAAAGACGCCATAGGACCCGAAGGGAGAAAGACTGGAAACTATGCGGATTTTGTCGAAGAAAGCCGACGCATCGCCTCCATCCTACTAGAAATAATGTTTGAAGATGAAGATTACAAGCCCATTTTCAACCCGAGTTTGATCACGAAGATTCGGCCTGAGGTGCTTGGAAGCAAAGAGTGCGAAGATCTCCTCTATCACGCCCATAGACTCGCAGCTGAAAGAGGACTACCATATTTTGCAAACCTCTCTCCACAAAATGAACAGCAAACCTCCTACACCGCCACAGGGTGCAGATTTAGCACCAACTGGACAGAAGATTGGGAGCTAGACACACTGCGCACTGGGAGCGTCGACGATGTCACAGTAAATCTGCCAAGAGCAGCGTATGATGCAAGCGAAAATAGATCAGCATTCTTTGAGATTCTAGATGAACGGCTAGAGATGGCTCTGCGTGCCCTAGAAATAAAGTATCAAACACTTAAACAACGTTCGAGAGAGGGATTGCTTCCCTTTCTTTCGCAAAAGGCTGACGGCAACGACTACTTCAGGCTTGAAACCTCCTCTCGCCTCATCAGTCTTATCGGAGTGAACGAGATGACTCAATCCCTTCTTGGTAGCAGCATCCATGAGGCAAGCGAGGCAACAGCCTTCGCTGAAGAAGCGGTAAAGCACCTCTCCAAAAGAATTCGAGAGCACGCAAGAAAACCTGAGACTCGCACATCACCATCCATGCTACCGAGCACTGACGCAGCTGGGAGGCTCGCGGTGCTCGATGTAGAAGACTGTGGTTGGGCGAAGGTTCATGCCCAAGGAACTCGGGAACAACCTTTTTACACAGATATGGTTGCCGCGCCCCTTACAGCAAAGATTTCGTGGAGAGACCGCCTCGGTGTCGAGGAAAGGTTTCACAGATTGACTTCTGGAGGACACCTCGCACTCATACAGCTAGCTGACTCACAACATGATCCTCACAAGCTTCTCTCAGTTACAAGAGAAATTGTGAATACATACAATGTAGGGCTGTACACCTTTAACAAGCACCTCGCCTACTGCGCCAATTGTAAAATGACGGTGAATGGTGTTCTAGCGAAGTGTCCGAACTGCGGATCGGTTGATATGCTTGTTTGCTTCAGCCGTGTATCAGCCAAATATAAGCCGTCCTCCTTCAGGAATCTCCCACAACATTCATCTCTCACTGACCGAATATCGTATATGTTTAATTCGGAGTAGGTTTCGTACAGAATTTTATACAAAATCATCTAAAAATCTCAAATATAAGAACCTCTATCACTAAAAGCGACATGCTTCATTGATCGCGTTGTCGACTAGCGAGTTTGCCTGAGAAGGAGAGAGGAGAAGTCGCGAGTGCGGGGCATATCTTCGGACGTTAATTAAGAAATCTCCTAAGTGTTTGAGCGCCGGGGTGGCGGAGTTCGGAAGAACGCGCCCGGCTTAAGACCGGGTGGTTGCCCAACCACGAGGGTTCAAGTCCCTCCCCCGGCGTCAAAGCTTATTAGGTGATTATGAAGTTATATTTGTTACGCATATCCTGAGATATTTGTACCGATCTTATACAATTATTTCTGGCAAATAGTGGCAAAAAGAATGCCGGAGTTTCACCTTTGACGTTAATCTTTTCCAATGAAATTTGTAGCTTTTAAGAGATTTTAAAAGCTTGTGTAGAAAAAGCTCCATCGCTATTTTTCGGTCTCTGGTTATTTGTAACTCTCTGAAATGAATTCTAGAGCTATGTTCTGTAATTTTTTAGATAAATCTGTACATAATCTTCTATAACACTGAATGACGATTGTGCGTACGCGCGGAGGATATCTTGTAGATTATCTAGAACAGTGTCCAGATTGAGAAAGATGGGGAGCCAGTGACCTGAAATGGTATCATCTGTTAGGAAAAGAGATGGTAGATTAGCAAAATTTGACCAGAATAGAATAACCAATGCCATAAAGAAAGCATTTGAAGCAGTGGATAGAAGAAACGTGAAGAAATCCAGAGAACTAAGCGATCAAGTCGCTGAAGCCATAGAAAAGAGATTTGGTGAAGAAGGCGTCCCAACAGTAGAAGAAATACAAGACATCGTAGAAGAAACACTGATCAAAAACAAATTCGTAGAAGTTTCCAAGGCTTACATACTCTACAGACAGCAACACGCAGACATGAGAAAGTTAGCATTTCTCCTAAGCTCCGATGACATGGTGGATAGATATCTAAACGGGACAGACTGGCGAATCCGCGAAAACGCCAACATGAACTTTTCCCTCCAAGGATTGAATAACCATCTCTCTTCACACCTTGTGTCTCACTACTGGTTAACACGAATGTACTCACCTGTTGCAAGGGAAAAGCATCTATCTGGGGCCATTCACATACACGAACTTTCCGTCTTGGGGCCATACTGCGTAGGTTGGGATTTGAGAGATCTTTTGATTTCTGGCTTTGGTGGAGTATCTCAAAAGATTGAGAGTAAACCCGCCAAACATTTTAGGACGATACTTGGGCAAATCGTGAATTTCTTCTTTACGTTGCAGGGTGAAGCCGCCGGGGCTCAAGCGTTCAGCAATTTTGACACCTATCTGGCTCCGTTTATTCATTATGACGAGTTGGACTATAAGCAAGTTGTCCAAGCGATGCAAGAATTCTTGTTTAACATGAATATACCCACCCGTGTAGGTTTTCAAACACCCTTCACAAACATCACGATGGACTTGTCCGTGCCGAAATTTATGGAGGAAGAAGGTGTCATCCTTGGAGATTGTATGTTAGATGAGACTTACGGTGATTTTGTCACAGAAATGGACATGCTGAACAGAGCCTACATCGAAGTGATGTCTCATGGCGACAAGAAAGGTAGAGTCTTCACCTTCCCGATAGTCACGTATAACGTAACTGAAGACTTCAACTGGGAATTTCAAGAACTGTTCGAATTGGTAGCAAAATACGGCACTCCATACTTCTCTAACTTTATAAACAGCGATATGAAGCCCGAAGAGGTAAGGAGCATGTGCTGTCGACTCAGAATAGATAACAGGGAATTGCGAAAGAGGGGCGGAGGTTTTTTTGGTGCCAACCCCCTGACGGGTTCGATTGGGGTGGTCACGGTAAACCTTCCCAGAATAGCGTATCTAAAAGACGATGAAGATGAGTTTTTCGAAGAGCTAGGCGTTTTAATGGATATTGCCAAAGATAGTTTGGAAATTAAGAGAAAGGTGATTGAGAACTTTACAGAGCATGGATTGTATCCGTATTCGAAGTTTTACTTGCGTTCCATAAAAGAAAGGTTTGGCAACTATTGGAAAAACCACTTTTCCACAATCGGACTAATCGGAATGAATGAAGCCCTTCTGAACCTCTTTGGTTGCAACATCATCTCAGAAGAGGGCTTGGAATTCGCGGTTAAGGTTCTAGATTTTATGAGGGATAGGCTCTCAGAATATCAAGAGGAAACAGGAAATATTTACAATCTTGAAGCAACTCCGGCAGAAGGCACCTCCTACAGACTAGCAAGGACCGACAAGAAAAGGTATCCAGACATAATCGTTGCTAATGAGGATTATCTCAAGAATGACGGGTTTGAGCCTTTCTATACGAACTCATCGCAGCTGCCCGTCGACAATACGCTTAGCCTCTTTGAGGCGTTGATGCACCAGAATAAACTTCAGACCCGTTACACAGGCGGAACGGTTTTTCATATCTATCTTGGAGAATCTAATCCCTCGTGGGAGAGCGTCTCCGTTTTGATAAGGAGGGTCGCTGAGAAGACTGAACTGCCTTATTATACGATTACTCCTACATTCAGTGTTTGTCCAGGGCATGGCTATATTTGTGGTGAGCATTTTGTTTGTCCTCAATGCAGTCAAGAATGTGAAGTCTATTCAAGAGTTGTCGGATACTTAAGACCCGTTAGCCAATGGAATGATGGAAAACAGAGCGAGTATAAGATTAGAAAGATGTTTGATAGCAGGGTATCCATAGCCGATTAAGAACTTCCAGACAGGCACAGAGTGGCCCTATAGTTTTGGTTAGCAACTTTTCAAGGCTATTTCAAAAGGAATGCTGAATTATTCTACTGCCCCCAGAATGAGTGCCAGCAGAGCCATTCTCATGACGATACCATTCCAGACCTGTTGGAAATACCGAGCGTGTGGCGTTTCATCAACTTCATCGGCTATCTCATCTACTCTTGGAAGTGGATGCATTATAACTAAATCTTTCTTCGCATCCTTCAACATTTCGAGATCGATTCTGTAGGCTCCTTTGATTTTTGCATACTCAGCTAGGTCTGGAAATCGTTCTTTCTGAATCCGCGTCACGTAAAGCACGTCTGTTTGAGGCAGAATCTCTTCGACTCTAGCTCTCTCTTGCACTTCTATTTTCTTCTTTATGGTGTCTAGCACTTCTCTCCGCATGCGAAGAAGCTCTGGTGAAACTAGATGCAACCGAACCTCGTAAAGCGATAATGCGTATGCTAGAGAATGGACCGTACGTCCGTAACGCAAGTCGCCAACCAAGGAAATGTTGAGCCCGTCAATTTGGCCCTTTTCCTTTATGATGGTGTATAAATCTAACAGTGCCTGTGTCGGATGCTCCTCAGCCCCCGACCCTGCATTGATTATGGGTATGTGCGTGAATTCTCCAGCGAGTCTGGCAGCTCCTTCAAGTGGGTGTCTTAAGGCTATAGTGTCTGCGTAGTTCTCAACTACACGTATGGTGTCGGCGAGGTTCTCCCCTTTCTTGACAGAGGCTATTTCTGCCTCGGCGAATCCTATGGTGTCTCCCCCGAGCTTGTGCATGGCAGCCTCGAAGCTGAGTCTGGTTCGTGTGCTGGGTTCAAAGAATAAGGTTGCTAATATTTTTCCGCGGAGCATATTTGATGTGCTTGTCGCGATGGGCTCCATCGCCTCGGCTGTCTCTAGGATGTAGTCGATTTCTTTGCGTGTAAAATCTTTGATGGAGATTATGTCGCGTCCCTTAAATTCCAACTTCGACACCAGACAAAGTCTAACAGATGGCAAATAAACTCTTTTGTTTTTCAAGTGAACTCTTCTGCTCTCGCTTTCGGTAGGTGTTTACGGCTTATAGTTCTTCGGAAAAGGGAACTTCTTGGCGATGCCAATTGTGGCATAGAAGCCTGGATGAATATATGCCAAGAGAGGATGCTTAGATAGAAGCTTCATTATTTCCCTAGCTTTTCCCTGTTTAAAGAACATCTCTCTGTTAGCAGATCTAGAAACGATTTTTCCCATTATGATGCTCGCAACATCCATATCCTTAACTTCCACTAGCCTACACTCTAAGTGCAATACGCACTCTTTGATTCGAGGTGGCTTAACGACTAATGAAGGGACGCTTGTCAGTCCTGCCAATTTTACTTCATCTTCATTTTCAGCAAATTCACTAGTCGCAGAAACTTTGTCGATTAGCTCAGGACTGGGATAGTTAACTACAAACTCTCCATAGGCTTTCGCGTTTTGATAGGTGTGATGCAGTGGCGTACAAACGAAGGCAAAATATTCCCCATGTCTCCCTACGTGCATGCTTTGAGTTTTTGGAGCTACGTTGGGAAGCCCGCTATGTCCAAGAGTTGTAACCAAGATCAAAGGTTGTAGATTTAGATATTGAGCATAAGAATCTAGCTGGATTTTATCTGACACTTGGACGACCTCCAATTGTAGTTTAGCATCGGGACATTTTATTAAAGCATAGCGTCGACAGAAAAAGGGAAGTTTGGACGGGCGTCACCACTTTAATAAAGGTTCGAATAAACTCTTTTACCCAGTGAATTCAGTAATAGTTCCAAGAGGCGGTCGTGTATGGCTAGAAAGACTTTACGGGTGTCTAAGATTAAGGAAGGCACAGTTATCGATCACATAACGAGCGGCCATGCTCTGGATGTGATTAAGATTTTGGGTATCACGGGACGTTCTGAGGGAGCGGTGACTGTGGCCATGAACGTTCCAAGCAAGAGGCTGGGGATGAAGGACATGGTTAAGGTTGAGGGAAGAGAGCTGAACTCGAAAGAGGTGGATAAGATCGCTCTGTTGGCTCCTCACGCCACCATAAACATCATCAGAGACTACAAGGTTGCGGAGAAGGAGCGGGTTAAGCTTCCAAAGGTTATACGTGGAATAGTAAAGTGCGCAAACCCAGCCTGTATCTCAAACAGCAAAGAACCAGTGCAACCCACCTTCTATGTGGAGAAAGGGGATCCCCTGCGCTTGAGGTGTCACTACTGCGGCTACATCATGGAGAAACAAGACGTGCTAAAACAGTTCTAGTTTTGCGCTATTAAACGTCAACTAGGATATGGATGGAAAATTGGGTTACATTTACTTGTATACTGGAACCGGCGGAGGAAAGACGACAAACGCCCTAGGCTTAGCCTTGAGGTCTATGGGTCACAGGCACAAGGTTGTGATAATTCAGTTTATGAAGTGGTGGAAGAATACTGGAGAGTACAAGATAAGGAAGACACTTGAGCCCTACTATGAAATCTATCAGTTCGGCAGAAAAGGCTGGATCGGACTGGGCAATCTCGGTGAGGAAGACAAGAGACTTGCGAAGAAAGGCTTAGAGTTTGCAGAAAAGATTGTTAGGGAAAAGAAACCTCATCTACTGGTTCTGGACGAGATAAATCTGGCGGTTCACTGTAAACTTCTAAACTCCAGCGAAGTTTTACACCTCTTGAACAAGATTCCGAAGAAGACAGATGTCGTCTTGACGGGAAGGTACGCTCCAAAAGAGCTGATGGATAGAGCCGACTTCGTCAACGAAGTCAAAGACATAAAGCACCCAAAGGAGATACCCACGACAAAGGGCATCCAATACTAGTGGTTCTCGAAACTACCTTGGCTATTTCTTGTTGCTTTTGTCGGGGTAGCCATAAAACTTCTCCCAAACCCCTCTTATAGTCTATTTAGAACCTATTTAGTTCCAATAGTAGAGGCTTGTGCATAGGTGTGAGTTTCTGTGAGAAATAGCCGTTAACATAGAAATAGCACCTTTTGGAAATTTTTATATTATTCTTTCTGCTCTCATGATTTGGAAATTTGTCACTCAGTAAGGTGTCGTTATGGCTGCAATCAAGGAAGTCCCGAGCAGAGTCAGCCGTTTTGAGAGGATAGGCGCCCACACCCACATAAAAGGGCTAGGCCTCGACAAAAATCTGAACGCCGTTAAGGTAAGAGATGGAATGGTAGGCCAAGAGAGAGCTAGGGAAGCGGCTGGCCTAGTTGTTCAGATGATTAAGGAGGGAAAGCTGAGCGGCAAGACAGTTATCCTAGCTGGGCCTCCAGGCACTGGTAAGACGGCGATTGCCGTTGCTGTCTCTAAAGAGTTGGGTGCCAACGTTCCGTTTATTCAGATGAGCGGGAGCGAAGTATACAGCAGTGAGCGGAAGAAGACGGAGATACTCGTTGAGGCCATAAGGAAATGTATAGGCGTTGAGATCCACGAGATGAGGAAAGTCTATGAGGGTGAGGTGACTGGCGTCGACATCAAAACGACTTCTCACCCTTACAACCCCTACCAGAAAGTTCCTGAGAGCATTCGGCTCACGCTAAAAACAAGCAAAGAAGAGAAGACTATTGAGGCCGGTGCCACGATAGCCCAGCAGATCATCCAAGAGGGCATCTCAGAGGGAAGTGTTGTGCAAATCGACGCCGAATCCGGGAGAGTTGCAGACCTGGGTCTCTGTCTGGAAAGCGCCAAGGGCAAAACCTACGATGTGGATACCCGAAAGAAGGTTCCCCGCCCTTCCGGTAAAGTCCTCAAAGACAAAGAGTTTGTATACACACTAACGCTCGCAGACATGGACGAGATAAACGCCAGAAGCCGAGCTGGAGGATTCTACTCACTCTTCTTCGGGGGAGCCGAGACCAAGGAGATAGACACCGAGATACGCACTATGGTGGACCAAAAGGTAAAGACGCTGGTTGACGAAGGGAAGGCCTTCATCCATCCAGGAGTCCTCTTCATCGACGATTCACACCTCTTAGACCTAGAAGCCTTCAGCTTCCTAGGCCGAGCTGTTGAGAGCGAACTTGTGCCCATAATTATCCTAGCAACGAACCGAGGTGTCACAACTATTCGCGGAACTGACGTGAAGAGCCCGATGGGTTTCCCACTTGACCTCATCGATCGTTCCGTGATCATCGGAACTCACGATTATGATGCGGAGAGTATTCGTGAGATACTCCGTATAAGGGCGGTGGAGGAGAAGGTTAACATAGATGACGACGCCTTGGAAAAGCTCACGGAGGTAGGAGCAAAGTCGTCCCTCCGATATTCGGTTCAGCTTCTTAGCTTGGCAGCTCAGAATGCTAGAATGTCTAAACAGGAGAGCGTATCCCTCAAAGATGTGGAACGCGTTGACAAGCTATTCATGGACATAGGAGAGGCTGCGGAACACCTCAAAAAGTACGAAGAAAAGATGATGATCCACTAGTAGTTTCGCATTAAGAACCGCCTATTTTGCTCACTTCCTTCACGGCCTCTACCGCGACCTCTATCATATCATCATCTGGTTCTCTCGTTGTCAGCCGTTGAAATGCTAAACCTGGCATAGTTAGGATTCTCGTGATTATGGACTCCCTATATCTGGCGCTGAGCTTCAAAAGCTCGTAGGATATCGCTGCAATTACCGGAATTAGGAGCACTCTATATGCGAGTCTAGCGACAATCCCCAAATTCGGCATGATCGAGAATAACAATATGCTTACAATCATGACAATAAAGATGAAAGAGGTCCCACACCGGGGATGCAATCTAGAGAATTTCTTCACATTCGCGACGTTCAATGCTACCCCTGCTTCGTGTGCGTTGATCGCCTTATGCTCTGCGCCATGATACTGCAGTATTCTCCTAAACTCGCTCCACATAGCCACCAATGTTAGGTATAGTAGAAAGATTGCAAGACGTAATATGGCTTCAACAACATTGAAAATCACCCCCGTGAGACGTAACAAATGGGTTAGGAGGAAAGGTACTACAATGAAAAAAGCGGCCAGCCCCAAAGCCATGGCAAACGCTATTGCAAACTCCTTGTAGGTGAATTTTTCCTCTTCTTCTAAAACGGTGTTTGCAGAGAAGTAGAGGCCCTTGACACCGAGATAGAACGTCTCAAACAATGCGATGATACCTCTTACAAAGGGTAGCCTAAGCACCCTATGTCTTTCAGAAATAGAGTTTATCTCCTCCGTGTGTGTCAATATCCCCTTATTTGGTTGTCTAACGCATATCACCAAATGTGTGCGAGAGCGCATCATAACCCCTTCTATCAGAGCCTGTCCGCCAAATGCCAGTGATGGCTCTTCTCTTCTTTGGGCGAGCAACTTCATGATTCACAAGGAAATTCGCTAGTCTTATATTCTTTTGCGATCAGGGTCCTTTCCTAGCATTCTCTTGTGTGTATGTGCATTAGACTTCCCCAAAGAACTGAACAACACCACTCCACAACAAGATGCTCAACATTCTAAACTCCTCGCATGCAATCTAGTTTATATGATGAGGTGGGCAGTTAGAAATAGGCAACAATACTCACGGGGTCATTAATAGTATCTAGGCTGAGAAGAATGAAAAAGCTTAGCGGATTTCTAAGATTGATCAGGCCGTTAAACTGTGTGATGATGGGTTTTGCAGTGATTGTAGGAGCTTCGCTCGTTTCCTCCCTCAACTTTTCACTCAATCTCGTATTGGGGTTTGTAGCATCGTTTACGTTGACAGGTGCATCTATGGCGATAAACGATTATTATGATAGGGGTATTGACGCCATAAACGCGCCAAAACGTCCAATCCCAAGCGGTGCGATCAACCCAAATGAAGCTTTGTTCTTCGCCCTTATCTTAAGCATAATAGGATTCGTAGCATCTTGGAGAACTAACGTGCTATGCCTCGTCGCTGCAGCAGTTGCTTGGATTGTATCTGTAACATATGTCACCAAAGGAAAAAGCACAGGGCTTCCTGGAAACCTTTTGGTCAGTACGTGCGTTGCAGTTCCCTTCGTCTATGGGAGTTTCGTCGTTCAAGTAGAGCTAGCAGAAAGAGAAGCACTAATTGTAGCAATACTTGCAGCGATAGTTTTCCTTTCAAACACTGGCAGAGAGGTCGCAAAGGGGATAGTAGATGTTGAAGGTGACCGGTCAAAGGATATGAATACAGTGGCGGTACTTCATGGAGAGCGAGTTGCGGCGGTTGCGTCTTCATTTTTTCTTCTTGCTGCTGTTGGTCTAACTCCTCTGCCATGGAGGTTGGGCCTCGTCTCCCAGTGGTATCTTCCGTTCGTCATCTTGACCGATGTTGGACTGGTCTGGTCATGCGTTTCGCTTCTCCGGAACTATTCTCGAAGAAATGCGAGGAGAGTTAAGAATCTGATTCTCCTGTGGTTTATAATAGGGCTCTCGGCTTTCATTTCAGGGACTTTTTGAGTTCACCTGATTCTGCTTCCCACTTCTATGTCCTTTTCGGGCTTGACCAAGATGACGTTGCCTTTATCGTCTTCGGCGGCGAGTACCATGCACTGAGATTCCACACCCATGAACTTTCTCCTCTCCAAGTTCAGGAGGAATGCAAACTTCTTGCCCACCAACTCTTCTGGTTTGTAGTGTTGTAACAATCCTGCCACAGACCGCCTCCTCTCAACGCCAAAATCAACTATCATACTGATAAGGTTCCTTGAACCAGCTATCTGTTCGGCTTCAAGAACCTTGCCAACCCGCATATTAAGCCTTTTAAATTCTTCAAAAGATATCTCCATCTAAACCACCTTTGAACATAATTTTTCAGTCTCTCGCAAACTGTTAAGTTTTCAAGTTATAATAAAACTTACCCTGATACACGTATTCGGATGAGATGTCGATGACTGAAATTCGAGAACTAACAATAAGCGATTACGATGAAATGATCAAGCTCTGGGAAAGATGCCTATTACCCTCTAAGCCAAAGGGGCGGGATAGCAAGCAGGAAATAACTCGCCAGATGAATAGAAATCCTGATCTTTTCTTAGGTGCCTTTGAAGGACGAGTGCTAGTTGGGACGGTGATCGGTAGTTATGACGGCAGAAAGGGTTGGATCAACCGTTTAGCTGTTGATCCAGAATATAGAAGGCAAGGTATCGCACAACACCTGATAGCTCGCCTAGAGAAGGTTCTTAGGGAAAAGGGCACTAGAATCGTCTCCGCCTTAGTCGAGGAGTCAAATCAAGAGTCGCTCAGCTTGTTTGAGAAACTAGGATACGTAACCCACAGAAGCATTCTCTATCTAAGTAAACGCGAGAGCGAGAATGCATGACAAGGAGACTATTCCCTTCCGAAGTATTCTCTCACCGTGATTAGGTCTTTCATGGTGTTTATCGTAAGCCACAAGCCGTTGTATTTGTATCCCCGCAGCTTTCCAAGGTCAGCCAGTCTCTGGAATGTCTGGAGTTCCATGTCTCCCCTCTCGGGAAAGAGATTTCTCACCACATCCGTCTTCAAAACGTAGTGTCCAGCGTTGACATAGAATTGGAGCGGTGGCTTCTGTTCAAACCTCAAAACCTTGGAACCTCTCGTGAATATCTTCCCAAATGGTAGCATAGGCTTAGCCATCAGGATCGCTCCACCTTTATCTGCATATTCGTAAAGCTCCTTCGGGTCATAGAAAACGATGTCGTCAATGTTCATTACATAAACCCTTTTACTCTTACACAGCTCCACAGCTTTCTTGGTAGCCCCACCGGTTCCAAGCCTCACTTCTTCGATGGATAATTTAACTATTCCTTGTAGTGTATGAGCACGCAACTCTTCAGCAATCTCTTTGGATGCGGCTAAGATTATCGACTCAAATCCATGATTAACCAGCCAATTAACCTGCCTATCTAACAGAGTTTCGTTGTCGATTTTCAGGAGAGGCTTAGGAACCCAGGTGTCGGGCTTAAGCCTCCACCCTTCTCCTCCACAGAGAATTATAGCTTCGTGCAATTTGATCCCTCGAAACACTTTTCAAGACTTGCGGTTGCGATCCCTTTAAGGGGACTTAGAGAATCACTCTTCTTTAGGTATTTATTAAAGTTACTGAAGGGAGCTGTTTATGGGAGACGACCTCAAAGCTGTTCTTGCGGACAGACTTGAAGCATGGGAACTCAAGCGTCTCTACAAATCCTACGACATAGTAGGCGACATAGCAATCATCCGAACGCCAGACACCCTGAAACATCGAAGCAAAATCATCGCAGAAGCCATCATGCAGACTCAAAAGCGGGTTAAAACCGTATTGTTTCAAGCTTGCCCGGTCTTCGGCGACCTTCGACTACGCAAGCTGGAATGGGTTGCTGGGGAGATGAAGAAGGAAGCTATTCATAAGGAGTACGGCTGCCTTTTCAAAGTTGATCTCGAAAGATGCTATTTCTCTCCGAGACTTTCATACGAGAGGATGCGAATCAGTCAGCAAGTTCAGCCAGGCGAGGTAATTGTGAACATGTTTTCCGGTGTGGGCTGCTACTCCATAATCATCGCTAAACATTCAGAGGCTGAGAAAATCTATTCTGTAGACATCAACCCAACTGCGGTTCAGTACATGCAAGAAAACATCAAGCTCAACAAAGTTGGAGAGCGGATTGTTCCAATTCACGGAGACGCAAAGAACGTGATTGAGGAGAGTCTGCAAGATGTTGCTGATCGGGTTCTCATGCCTCTACCAAAAAGAGCATACGAATATCTTGACTATGCAGTGCTAGCTCTTAAAAGGACTGGAGGATGCATTCACTACTACGACTTTGAACACGCTAAAAAGGACGAATCCCCAGTCGAAAAGGTCAAGGCAAAAGTGAACGAAAAACTGCGAAATTTGAGCGGGGATGCTAAAGCATCCTTCGGACGCGTTGTAAGGACTACTGGACCCAACTGGTACCAAGTATCTTTAGACCTCCACTTAAAGAAAACCTGCTAACTATTCTGTTTCAAGCTCTGTCCAAAGAAAATAAGTTTCTTAATACACGAAACCCTTAACAGCTTCCAGCCTTTTCTTAAAATCTCGACAAATCTTTTATAGGCTCCAGCTTAACACTAATGATTAATTTGGAGGGACAAGTCATCAAAAGGAAACTGATGGATATTTTGGCTTGCCCAATCGACAAGTATTATCCTCTTGAGCTGCATGTCTTTGAAGAAAAGGATGAGATTGTTGAAGGCTTGATCATCTGTCCGAAATGTCTGCGCTGGTACCCTATTCGAGACGAAATTCCTGAGATGCTCCCAGATGAACTGCGAGAAGAAAAAGATGAACTACCCTTTTTACAGAAGTGGAAGAAAAAAATTCCTAAGAGAATACTCTCAGAAGGTAAACCCTTCAACCTCAAAAGGGAAAAAAGTTAGCCTAGCTTTTTGCAAATGGTACAACTTTTCGTAAAGTACTCGCTGCAAGGCTAACCGCAAGAGAAATATAAGCGGTTTACTGAGTTGTCCCGAAGAGAAGATCATTAAAATGAAAATCAGAAAACTGTTGAGCAGAGAGAAAGTCTTTGAGGCTTTGAAGAGCCTTGCTGCCGTTCGCTTTAGAATTTCCCGTTCCTCACTTCTACAAGCTTCTGTTCTATTCCTCATTCTTTTCCTCGCATTTATAGTTAGGCTACTTCCCATACGCTGGGGACCTTACCTTTCAGAATTTGACCCTCATTGGTACTATCGCCTGACGAAGCATATGGTTGAAAACGGTCCCTTCGCTTGGATTTCGTGGCACGATTATATGAGTTGGTATCCTTACGGACGCGATATTGGACATATGGCACTCCCAGGGCTACCACTTACAGCCGCATTCTTCTATACCATAGCAAGCAGCCTAGGCTTACCGCTACCTCCTTCAACCCCCTCCACTCATCCCCTTACCTCCGACCCAGTCTTCAATTTTTGCGTTTACTTTCCTGCCATAATGGGCGCGCTAACATGCTTGGTCATTTACCTTCTAGGAAAAGACATTGGCGGCAAACATGTAGGGCTCCTCTCAGCATTCTTTCTGGCCTTAAACTCATCCTACATAAGCCGTACCTCTCTAGGCTTCTTTGACGATGAGACTGTGGGAATTTTTGGCATACTACTATTTTTCTTCCTCTTCCTAAGATCTATCGAACCAGAGAGATCTGTGAAAGGTAATTTGACCTATGCTGTCGGAGCGGGGCTATCACTTGGCTATATCTTTTCTTCATGGGGCGCAGCACGATATCCCGCAGCTATGGCTGTTCTCTTTGTTTTCATTCTACTCATGTTGCGTAGGTATTCGTCTCGCCTGTTTTTCTCCTACAGCACGACGTTCGGCATAGGCCTGTTCATGACAGTTACCATACCCAAGTTCGGATTGGAATTTCTAGCAGGAAGCGAGATCTTGCCCGTGCTAGGGATGTTCCTTTTGCTAGGCCTTCTCGAGGTGCTTCGCAACATTAAAACGCTTGAGATGAAAGCGATCTTTGTTTTCGGTTTTCTTGCTGTTGGCGTTGGTCTCCTCCTCGCACTTTCGAAGTATGGTTACATTACACCCATAGGGTTCAAGTACATATCGGTTCTAAATCCCATGGCACGATTAGGAACGGGCAGCGGCACCACTGCTTTGGTGCAGTCGGTTCAGGAACATAGACCTGCTGCTTGGGGTTCTTTCTACTACGATCTTGGCATAGGCGCTTTCTTTGTGCCTATCGGCTTGTTCTTCGCCCTACGGAATCCTACAAACCGCAACATTTTCTTAGCAATCTTCGGCGTCACCTCACTATACTTTGCAGGTTCTATGGTGAGGTTAACCTTGCTTTTGGCTCCAGCTTTCTGTCTTCTTTGGGCTTTAGCTTTAGTTCGACTGACCAAGCCTTTCATCACTGTCATGAAAGAAGCGCCCATAATTCCAAGGCGAAAAATGCGAATCGAAACACATGTAGGGAAGGAATTTAGCGGGGCATTCCTAATACTGATGCTTCTTCTTTTAACGTTCACTTTCACCTTGCCATACCCTGCCAGAGTGCTTGATCATGCCTATATGCCGACCACGCTGGCCGCTGCCAGCATGCCGCTAAAGCCTAGCGACACGGTCCCCGATTGGATTGAAACCCTAAATTGGATGTATACCAACCTGACGGTATGGGAACAAGAACACCACAAAAGAGCAGTGGTGGCTAGCTGGTGGGACTATGGATACTGGATCACAGTAATAGGTAACAAGACAAGCCTAGCCGATAACGGCACATGGAACACTACCCAAATAGAGCAGATTGGGAAAATGTTTATGTCTAATGAAACTGAGGCAGTTGAAATCCTCAAAGAATACGATGCGACTCATATTCTAGTATTTACAACATTCTATACCGAAGGAGCCACGATAAGCGGTCAGGATGTGAGTGGTCAGGATGCGATGTTCGGTGACGAAGGAAAGTGGAGATGGATGGCGAAAATCCCTGGGTTAGACGATGATTCTTTCGGAAACTATACCCTTGGAGTGAACTGGATAGATGAAAACGAGAATGGCCAAGTAAACGATGGCGAACTACAGCCAAATAGTAAAGGCTTGGATACGGTCCTCTACAAGCTCATGACTTATGGAAAAGAAATGACGCTACAGGGTAGTTCAACTATTGAATTAGAACGCTTCGAGGAGGCGTATTTCTCTCAAGAACACGACTCCCCAAGCCCAGCCCCAGCAACTTATTTCGTACCTCTTGTGTGCGTATACGAAATCAACTACGAAATCTAAGCAATTCTTTCCTCAACAGGTCTCCCTCGCCTGCTTGTGATACTTGCGCATCAACATTGCCTTTCCTTGGCGTGTAATAGGTGTTGTGAGAAACGTTTAAATGTGGTTAATCATCTTCGAGTTCGAAGGTGCCTGTGGTGTCTGAGAAGAAGGCTCGTGGGCTTATTTACGAGTGTATTAGATGTGGCGCTAAAGTTGCAACAGATGAAATTAAGTTGCGGGGCGGTGAGGTGAAATGCACCGTCTGTGGCTATCGTGTTCTCAAGAAGATAAGGCCTCCAGTTGTGAAGCGGGTCTCAGCCAGATAATTCTATTTTCGGTGTTTCTGCACTCAACCCGTTCGGTAAGCCGAGCAGTGACTATTTGTCTTCAGAAAATTTCTTCCTCACCTAGCTTTTTTATGATTTTCCCTCTCAGCTTCACGGGGGGACTTATCTCCTCAGGTTCCTTTTCGGCTGTTTTTCGCTTCACAGTTTCTCCGCAGACACCGTTAGGTAGCAGCCTTCTCTTCATACACATGGCGTAGCTGCAATTCGAGACATCACACTTCTCATCTGTCCATGTGCACCATACCTCATTTCCTCGGCAGACAGCAGCCTTCTTTGCACACCTGAAAAAGTCACATACAGCGAAACAATATTTTACTTCCGACAACGTAGGCGCAACCCCTAGATTTAAGACAAAAATTTTTCCTTAAGCCACAGTCGTCAATTTATGCCTTAACAAGGAGTGTTATAAACTTTTTTCTCAGAGCGTTCATATTTGCAATAATGCTTCGTTTTAGGATTTTTTCGAACGCCTTCTATAGATTAAAGCCAAGGCACAGAAGACGACTAGGATCGTTAACGAAACTCCCGTGATTAACTGGTTGGACTCCAAGGGATATCCTCCAACCATCACAAGATCACCGACCCGAAAAACTATCTCTCTTGATTCATCCAAATATAAAGACTCGATTCCACACAGCCTCCCATCTACTAAGAGAGAGATTCGATAAGCGCCACCAAGGATTCTATTCATAGAGGCGATTCCATTAGAACCAGTTGTCGAGTTAAGTGTTTCCATGTCTTCTCGCTCAATTTTCACCATCGCATTCGGGATAGGCTGTCCGAAGTGATCGATGACTTTCACGGATAGATCAAGGTTAACAGTCTTGCAATGAAGCATAAGATAGAATCGGTTTCGGATCACATCTACGACTGTTTCGTTCAGAATAACCGTCTGTTCTGCGTTGTAGACTCTTACCTTGTACCTTCCGAATGTGCAATTAATTCTGGTGCTTCCCCACTGATCTGCTTTTCCTTCTCCAGCGATTCTTCCGCTGCTCCATTCGATAACCTCTACTGCGGCGTTCTGGATTGGATGCTCTTTAGAGTCTAAAGCGTGAATGAACAGGGTATGGGTTGGACATATGATTAGGAAGGGATCAGTTAGATTCCCAATTGTTTTGGTTACGTTTCCAATCGATTGATTGTAGAACAGATGGCCATAGCGTCTAGCTTCGATTCTATAGGCAACGTCAGTAAACGCCTTGCAGGATGTAAATCCCTCGTGATCTGTTTGAAAGGGAGGGATTCTCATTAGCGCCGAAGTTACATTTGCCAAGGTTACGTTAATGAACGGAAGCGGACCATCTTTATCACGAACATTTATTGTGAGGTTGGCGAGCTTACACTTTATTTGAAACTTCACCCGCAAGACGTAGTCAACAGGGTCGCCTTCAATGTGGCTACTTAAGCTACCCACCAGCACCTCTATCCAGTACGCTCCAAATGAATAATAACCTCGGTCAAGTCGAAAATCAACCCATCCGGTTTCGTTTGTTGTTCTGCTGCCAACAGAGAGGATGCCAACAGACGCTTTGATGGATACGTCAGCTAAGGGGTTGTTATCGTATTTGTTCTGAGCTTGACAAGAGACAACAATTTCGATCACAGTGAAGGTTTGGGTGTCCCTTACTGGCTTCTCAATGGTATCGCTTGTTAGGGTTACGTTGTAGGTTGTGAGTGTGGCGTTGTCTGGAATCTTCCACCTATGGGTGACTATGCCATTACTAGCATTTTCCTTCTTGGGATAGCCTTCAAGTGGTGTGAGAGATGTTTTGTTGTAGTATGTTATGTTGATGGTAACGGTCTCATTGTCGTATCCTGAACCCTGAATTACAACCTCACCCGTTTCTTCTTGTTCCGGATACGTAAGGTATCTTCTAACATATTCCTGCCTGTCTGTTAAGCCTACGGTGAAGCCTGCAGTTGCAAGGGTTTCGTTAAATGCTATCTGATATGTGCCTGTGTAGTTTGTGTGCACACCGGCCCCAAAATCGGCTGGGTATGTGAGGTTTCCTTCTCCATATCCTGTGTTTGTTGTGTTGGTGAGTTGAAGTGTTTCGTTGTAGAAGACCGTGCCTGATGGGTCGGTCACAGTCACATTTGCTGAATAAACAGTATTTTCAGCTCCTCCAGTTACGTTCACAAAAATCTTTGTTGATTCGCCTTGTTGTAGCTGTTCTGGGGGCGATGGGACAACTGCCTTTATGAAGTAAGCTGTTTGGAGGGTAAAGGGTTCGGGGGATGTGTAGTTGCTTTTTGTGGTTACGTCGTGTAAAGTTACTGTGTAATTGCCCATTGGCTTAGGTGGGACAACGAATGTGTCGTTGACTGCCTTGCCTGTTGCCGTTCCATTTTTAACCTCTTCTCGGTCGAAAAAGACAAGGTAGAGTCCGTCTGTGGTGTTGATTTCTCCAACAACTCGGATAACATCTCCGACATAACCGCTTTCAGGAGCGATGGAGACGGTGGCTGTTGGTTCACTTGTGTGTGCGGTTGTTTTGGGTAAAGATGAGATGATAAGGGTTGTCGCAAGAAGTATAGTTATGAAAACTGACGTTATTGAGCCTTTGATTGGATTCCTAGGCATTCTTTCCCACTTCTTTTCCTGAAGGTGTTAACATTTCTTAGCAACAGCCATTTTAAACTTTGTCTTTTTCAACTCCTTACACCCGGAGCGAGCATGTGATAAATTATGTTCTAAAGTCGCAACCGTAAAGTATCTGTTTAAACAACTTAATTGCTAAAAGTCTGGAGATTTCACTATGATTAATGAAGTATTAGATTTGACGAGAAGGCATGAGCAGTGGCGCGAAAAGGAATGCATCAACCTTATCCCATCAGAGAATGTGATGAGCCCTGCGGTTCGTTCCCTACTTTCCTCCGATCTTGGACATCGATATACCTCAAGAGATAGGTTCTACATGGGAACCAAGTTGATTGACGAAATCGAACAGTATGGAGAAAGAGTTGCCAAAGAAGTCTTTAAGTCTGATACAGCTGATCTTCGTCCACTATCCGGTCACCTAGCGGACCTGATCTTCCTTGCCAGTTTCACAAATCCAAAAGACACGATATTCTGTGTTTCCCCCACTGATGGAGGATACCCAGGAAGCTGGGAAGGAGGAATACCAAGATACCTCAAACTCAAGACTGTCGAGTTTCCCTTTTCCAAAGGAAAAATGAACATCAAAGTGAAAGAGGCTGCAGATCTAATCTTAGAAGAAAAGCCAAAGGCAATCGTTTTTGGAGCAAGCTTGATTCTCTTTCCTCAGCCCGTGAGGGAGCTTGCTAAGGCAGCACGTGAAGTCGATGCTCATGTTGGATACGATGGCTCCCACGTGCTTGGGTTAATTGCTGGAGAAGAGTTTCAGAATCCTCTTCAGGAAGGCGCTTCGGTTCTGTTTGGTTCCACACATAAATCCTTCTTCGGTCCTCAAGGTGGGATTATTCTTGCTGACGAAGAACATGGCAAAGTGATCAAGAAACGAATCCCAGCGTTCGTGGATAACGCGCACTGGCACCGAATAGCTGCTTTATCCTTGGCACTGGCGGAGATAAAGGAGTATGGAAAAGAGTACGCTAGGCAGATTGTTCGAAATGCCCAAGCCTTGGCTAAGGCGCTAGGTGAATACGACTTTCCAGTTGCCTGTCCCAGTCTCGGCTATACAAGATCGCATCAGGTTTTCCTTGATTATGGTGGTTATAAGCAGGGCAGAGTCGTAGCTCAGAGGCTGGAGAGCGCGAACATTATCGCTGACTGTGGAGTTAGACTCGGTGTTTGCGAGACGACTCGGAAGGGAATGAAAGAAAGGGAGATGGGGAGGATAGCAGAGTTCATAAAGAGAGTGGTCGTGGACAAGGAAAGTTCAAGTGAAGTCAAGAAAGATGTCACGAAGCTCACGGGAGAATTTCGGGACATTGAATACTGTTTCAGGTATTAGGGCTTAAGAGCTCAACTAAACCGTCGATTCTATTACTTCATCTGAGTCCTCAACGAAGCTATGGCTTATCTTTTGAAGTGTGGAATTATCTTGTCGCTTATGAGGTCGATCGCCTCTCGAACGTTGGGACCTAATGGTGAACCCACAACAAACTGTGAGATGCCGGACTTGAGAAGCTGAGTGATGCGCTCGATGCATATCTCGGGAGTGCCGCAAACCGAGAAGGCTTCTATCATTCTTGAAGAGACGAGACCGAAGGCTTCTGCCCACTTGCCTGCTTTGAGGGCTCTTCCGATTTTCTCAGCCTTTTCTTGGTCAATTTTGTGTCTCTGTAGCACTACATCTGGACTACCCGCCACAACATAGGCAACAACGGGAACCGCAGCCTCTGTAGCCTTCTTCAAATCATCATGAACCGAGAAGGACGTATAAGCGGCAACATCCACATCAGTCAGCCTCTTTCCCGCTTGCTCGACTCCCCTCTGAACACTGCCAACCGCGTAATCCACATCCTTGGGATGGCCGGCATTAATCAGAACTCCGTCACCAATCTTTCCAGCCAATTCAAGCATTTTGGGACCCTGAGCCCCAACGTAGATCGGAATCTTCGTTCTCGGCTTGAAGAAGAACTTCGCATCACTGGTCCTGAAAACATCGCCTTCGAAAGTAACGCTCTTCTCACTAACCATCCTTCTAACTATCTCGACACATTCCTCGACTGCTGTAAGAGGCATACGCATCTCTATCCCAGTAGACCTAAGGGTTGTCTTGTCTCCTGCACCGATGCCCAAAACAGCTCGCCCAGGAGCTATCTCATTCAAAGATGCGACGGCTTGTGCGGTAATCACAGGATTGATGAGGTATGGGTTTGTGACTCCTGGACCAAGCTTGATTTTTTCGGTGTGTAGAGCGGCTGCGGTGAGGGTGACGTAGACGTTGCGGTTGTTGAAGTGGTCTGTTATCCAGAGATAGTTGAATCCCCTCTTCTCGGCTTGAATAGTGTAGAAAGTCGTCTTCCAGTAAGGCTCACTCGGAACAAACTCGATTCCAAACTTAACCATACCGAACTCCTCCCTATTCTACTGCCCTTATAGCCTTCACAACATCCAGTAATCGCAACTCTTCCTCTAGGAATTTCACTGTTTTTTCAGATTCAACCAGAACCGCAGCCTCGAGGAGCACCGCGAGACTTGCCTCGTTCGCTAGTGGGCCTCGTTGCCATTGATGAAGTATAGCCTTTGCCAGGCTGCTGGGCACCCTATCAGCATTTTTTGATGTCAGAAGGAAGTCAACTAGTTTGGCTGAGAGCTTTTCCCGCTTTTCAATCGGAACTATCCCAACTATTTTGTGGTAATCCACATCAGCCACCTTTTTCAACATGAGATTGTGGAGCTTTTATTAATGTAGGATCGTTTTTATCTCTTTGGGAAAGCTTAGTGATGCAGCCCTCCATTCCAGACGGACTCATGCAACTGCTGAAGAATCAAAAATATCACATGGTTGGTAGGCACTCCGCTGTCAAACGGTGCAGATGGCTCTACGAATCTCTGATCCACAATCGCCCCTGCTACAAACAGAAGTTCTATGGAATAAAGAGCCATCAGTGTGTCCAGATGACGCCCGCGGTTGTTTACTGCACACTGCACTGCCGCTTTTGTTGGCGTCTCCAAACTGGAGACTTGGAGTTTAGATGGGATGAAACCGAGTTGCCAGAATCAGACAGCCCTGAAGAGATAGTGGAGGGCTGCATTAAGGAGCAGCTGAGGCTTTTGAGTGGTTACAAGGGAAATCCGAAAGCCAATCCAGAAAAATACGAGGAGGCTTTAACCCCCAGACACGCGGCCATAAGCCTTGCAGGCGAACCAACGCTTTATCCTCCTATAGGAGAGCTGATACGTCAATTCCATGCAAGAGGCTTCACAACATTTCTAGTAACCAACGGAACAGTTCCCAAAGCCTTGTCACAGCTTGGCGAAGAGCCCACCCAACTCTACGTCTCGGTCTCCGCCTTCGAGAAGAAGACATACCTGAAAACATGCCGCCCACAAATCTCAGAGGCGTGGGAGAAACTCAACGAAACCCTCTCCCTTTTGCCCAGTTTCAAGTGTCCCACAGTCATTCGAATTACGTTAGTGCGGAACCTGAATCTGAAGCATCCAGAGCTATACGCTCGCTTGATTGAGCATGCTAACCCGACACACGTTGAGCCCAAGGCTTACATGCACGTTGGTTTTTCAAGACTGCGGCTAGGATTCGAGAATATGCCGACTCATAGGGAGATTCGATCCTTTGCAACTGATCTGGCGGAGGAAATGAGCTATGACATTATCGACGAGGCTGAAGAGAGCCGCGTGGTCCTATTAAGCCGTCTGGAAAAACCCATCAAGTTTTCGGGGCAACCCCTTAAGTCTGGGTGACATTATTTTCGTTTCCGATAGATGAATTTGTGTTGTCTATGCCTAGAAGGAAATGTTCATTTGTAGTGTAGCGCGGAACAACGCTCATCTGACCACGCCAAATTCTTCATGATAATTTTTAAATGGCTTACCTGTCAGATAAAATGACACAAGATTTCTCCACCATTTAAAACAGTAGCGACTGACTATTCCTGATTTCTTGAATCTTCTCCCTGTTTCCTGAACAGGAACTGGTAAGACTCCAATCTTTCCTATTTTTGAAAGCCTCAACAACAATTCAGTCACCTCCATCATATTTATCTCCTCATTAAACATACCAGCCTTAAGGAAGGCATCTCTACGCACTATTAAAGCATCACACCTTGCGTAGAAATAAACCGCAAGTTGCGTTAGGTGCTTTATGAAAAATGATTCAATTTTGATGTATAGACGAATCAACGGAGAATCGGCTGAGCACCTTGTATAGGAAATAAGTGCTGCGTTGTCACCAAGATTTATGTCGTTCAGTTTTGGGAATATGACATCTGCATCAAGAAATATCAAAATATCTCCGCTTGATTTAATAGCACCAAAGTTTCTTGCTTTTGATACTCCCTTTTGGCTAAGTTTTAAAACTTTGTCAGCATATTTTCGGGCTATATTAAATGTCTTGTCGTGCCCACTATCTACGACTATTATTTCACAATCAAGCATGCTTAATGCCTCTAATGTCTTTTCAATGTATTTTTCTTCTTGATAAGTTGGAATAACAAAGGACATTTTACAGTGTCGGGTCATGTTCGACACCATGATCTAGCAAACCCTCATGAGGAATCCATCATCTCCATTTATATCAGTAAATCCAGCATGCGCGCATGTGGCTTATTGGGTAATTGATGTTTCTTGGCAAGTCTTTTCTTTCCTATGATAACAGCCAGTGTTGTGGAAACTATAGTTAGTATTAGCATTGCAGTTGATGGAAACTCTGGGATAACTTTTTTATAAATGTGTGCAGCGGGCTTCAAATCATAGTTCTCCGCGGGTCTTTTAACAAGACCAAAACCATATTCGCTCAAAGGAAGATCTCTGTCATAGCACGGGTCCGGGTCGATTAGCCTAAACCAGTATACGGCCTCTAACCATGGCGTGAGATTATCCAATGCGAGGTTAAAAGCCGCTTCCAAGTATTCCGCTACATGAGTCTCGTCCAATCCACAGCATAGGTCACTGTAGCCGAATTCGCTGAAAACCACAGGTTTGTCACCATCACCATGATTAACCATGACATTGTAGACTTCGATGTTTGGTTCAACCCAATTGGACCAGTTGGGCTCCTCAGTGAACAGATACGGATGCCAACAAGTAACGTTGAAGAAGTCGTTGGGGTTTGTGCTTGGCCATCTGCTGCTGTTAATGTTTTCATAGATCGCCTTTAGGAAATCCCTGATGTCATCTATTCCGTTTTCACGCGGGCCAAGGCCACACATCACTGTTATCGCATTTGGATTGCTCGCATTTATTCCTCGTGAACCATAGTATAATAGGTCGGTTACTATATCAACCTGAGTTTTGTTATCGAACCATGTCCTGCTATCCGTCTCATTGTATCCTGTTGGATGGAGAAATTTGGGGAGATTGTACTCGTTCCCTATTTCCCATACAGTTATATTTGGAAACGCTCCTGCAAGGGTTTCCCAAGACTCTTCGTAGCGGTCTAAAAACTTTGTGTAATTCGACCCTTCTGTGAAATTTCGATAGGGGACAGCCTGCTGATCGCCTTCGATCCCGGTCATCCAGCTTGGAAAGTCTTGAACCATCCCCATGACTGTAATATTCAGGGAGTTTGCTTTTACGACAATTTGGTTTAACGCTTCTACAATATTTTGATTCAAACCAGTGCCGCTTCCATTCAAAACCATCCATCTCCATACCCACTCCCGCAATCTACAAACGCCTAAATCCTCCATTATCTCGAAAGCCTTACTTACGTTAAGGTTCTCATGAGTCGGCCCGATGCTTCTATATGTTAAAGGTTCACCAACACCGAAAAAATCGCAGTTTATTTCTGCTTTGACTCTTTGAATGTTAAAAGATAATCCCGCCAGAAGCACTGTGGATAACAGACACAAAATTGTGAAGAAAGTCAAAAAAGTTCTATTCATTTTACATCAATACTCTGTAAAACCATATCCAAACCTAAAGTACTTAATGTTTTCACAATCCAATAAGAATGGCTACAATGAACAAGTTACAGTTTGTTAAATTCAAACGTCAATATGGACATGTAAGCCTCATTCCAGTCTACGAAGTATCCCATGTTAATGAACCTATTAGATGTGGGAGATGTGAGACGATTATTGCTTCTACGAAAGCTGAAAAGCCATAAGGCCACAGCAAAAAAGGGGGGAGTTTGCGGGGGATATCACCACACTTTTGGAGTCTGGAAAAACCCATCAAGTTTTGAGGTGAACTTCTTTCTAGGTGAAGTAAAAGTCTATTAAGTTCGCTTGAGTCATCATCCTCGAAACTCTTTGGCTGTGAGTGCTATGTCGTTAAACTCGATTCTTGACAAGATTCAGAAAGACTTAGTGGAAAGGGAGGAGGTCTGGGAAGAGATTAAGAGGGACATGCGTAGAGCTACGCGTCTGTCTAAACAGGCAATTCTGTTTGTGCATCAGGGAAGAAATGAGGACGCTAGAAAGTCACTCGAGGAGGCGAAGGCTCTCTTCTCCAAACTTCGTGAGACATCGAAGGAATATCCAGACCTAGTCTACACTGGCATGGTTGACTCAGCATTCCAAGAATACACTGAGGCACAAACACTTCTAAGTCTAATCGAGGAAGATTGGTTCATCGATCCTGAAGAGCTTGGTGTTCCCTCGATCTCCTATGTACTGGGGCTTGCGGATGTTGTTGGAGAGTTCAGGCGGAGGGCTCTTGACGCTATTCGCAGAGGAGATGTGGAGATGGCGGAGGATTGTCTGCAGAGGATGGAGCACATCTACGAAGAGTTAACGAACATGGACGAGGGTTACCTCCTCGTCTCAGGGCTTCGAAGAAAATGCGATGTTGCGAGGCGGATCATCGAATCCACCAGAGGAGATGTCACCCTAGAGACCCGAAGAAGCTCCCTAGAACACTCAATCAACGAATTGGAGAAGACGATGAGGAGAAAAGACGAAATTGGGAAAACTGAGTCCTGATAGGATTCTGAAGCAGGTGGAGAAGGAAGGGTTTGAGAATGTTTGGAAGGAAAGCGCACGGCTCCTACCTAAGCCAACGAAAAGGCTGAAGCTTACCCGCATACACGGCGTGTCCCATCCACTTTTCGACCTTCTTCAGAAAATGCGGCAATCCTTCCTCGATCTCGGCTTCATGGAAATGTCAAATCCCATCCTAATTGAAGAAACAGAAGTCTACAAACAGTATGGATCTGAGGCGCCGATAATACTTGACCGATGCTACTACCTCGCTACCTTGCCCAGACCAGACATCGGCCTGAGCACAGCGAAGCGTCAAAAGATAGAGTCCCTCGGCGTTGAACTGACCAAACGAAAGATAGCGACCCTACAGAGCGTGTTGAGAGACCATAAGAAGGGGGAAATAGCTTCCGACGATCTTGTGGAGACCCTTTCGGAATCCCTTGAGATCCCAGATGGCACAGCCACGCAGATTCTTTCCGAAGCTTTTCCAGAGTTCGCCACTCTGAAACCGCAGCCATCAACCCTTACTCTGCGGTCTCACATGACAAGCGCTTGGTTTCTTACCCTACAGGCGTTGCAGCACAGGCTGGAGCTGCCTATGAAGCTGTTTTCTGTGGACATCCGCTTCCGACGTGAGCAGAGGGAAGACGCCACCCACCTTCGCGCACATCATGCTGCGAGCTGCGTTGTTGTGGATGAGGCAATCGATGTAAGGGATGGCGAAGAGATCACTAGAGCCCTCTTAGAGCCCTTGGGCTTCGAACAGTTCCGCTTTGCTCAGAAGAAGGTGACTTCCAGATATTATGCGCCTGGGACAGAATATGAAGGTTACATCTCTCATCCCGATTTGGATGAGTGGATTGAAGTCGTCAACTACGGGTTATACAACCCGATCGCCCTTGCAAGATATGATCTTGAGTATCCTGTTCTGAATGTTGGTGTTGGGCTGGAGCGTGTGGCTCTGACCTTATACGGTGAGACTGATGTGAGAAGCCTTGTGTATCCTCAGTTTTTCGCTGAGTGGGAGCTTACTGATGTTGAGATTGCGAGGATGGTTGGGGTTGAGTTAGAACCAAAGAGCGAGATGGGAAGAAATATTCGGGAAAAGGTCGTATCTACTGCATTAGAGCACGCAGAAGCTGTGGCTCCATGCGAATTCTTAGCATATGAAGGACAGATGGCAGATAAGGCAGTGAAGGTCTATGTTTATGAAACTGACAAGGGCGCAAAGCTTCTGGGTCCTGCCGCTCAGAATCTGATCTACGTTTACGATGGGAATGTGTTGGGTGTTCCAGAGAGAAGTATGGAGCACGTGGCGATTGTAAGGGAGGCTAGGGAAAGGGGAATATCGACTCGTCTAAGTTATCTTGACGGTGTGGCCTCTCTTGCAGCCGCAAAGGTTGAGGAAGCGGTTGAGTCTGGCAAGGAAGGCGTAGACGTTCGAGTTAGAATTGCGAAGCTTCCCAGCGATGTCAACATCAGAATAAGCGACGTTGCTCGACGCTTCATAACAGGCAAGAAGAGGAAAATCGATGTAGCTGGACCAGTCTTCATCGGGGTTCGAGCTGAGATTGCCGAGGCTTAGCCCAAAGTTTTCTATAGAGAAAGCGCACGCGATGCAGCTGCAGTTGTCCAAGCGGGTTATACGTGAAGACGTGCTTCCGGAGACCATTCGTTATGTGGCTGGGGTTGATGTTGCATATTCAAGGGGGAAGTCTGTTGGTGCGGTTGCAATTCTTGATTTCTCCTCCCTGTCTCTCATAGAATCGCGGGTATCTGGGGTTAAAACACGCTTTCCCTACATCCCAACTCTGCTCTCCTTCAGAGAGGTTCCTCCAGCAATTTCAGCCATACGAAAGCTGAATGTGCAGCCAGATGTTTTTCTAGTTGATGCTCATGGGATTATGCATCCCTATCGCCTCGGCTTTGCGGCTCATCTTGGTTTGGTGGCGGATCGGCCTACAATTGGTGTTGCGAAGAGCCCTTTGTGTGGCGAGTCTGAGGCCCTGAAGGGAAAAGAGTGGGCGCCGGTTGTTGATAGGGGAGAGATTGTTGGTGCTAAGGTTGTTACGAGGCGTGGGGAGAGGCCAGTGTATGTGAGCGTTGGTCATAAGGTTTCGCTGGAGACTGCCATAGACATCGTCGTTGGTTGTGCACGGGCGTATAGGATTCCCGAACCCACTAGACAGGCACATCTGATAGCGAGTGAAGAGAAGAGGAAACTCTCACACAAGCAGAGGCTCCAGACCGGGTCTTGTATATGATTTAAATAGGCTCCAAATATGATAAGGAGTCTCCCCGAGTGCCCGTGTATATCAGGTAATTTTGACAAGTCTTATACTCTGACAGGTGATTATAGAAGGAGAGTAAGACATTGGTTTGTGAGAGTTATTGGAGGGTTAGATTTGGATCCTCGCCTCAAGAGAATCGTTAGAAAGATTAAGGACAAGGCGCTTCGGGAGAAGGTGGCTGAGCTTGTGGAGAACCCCAACATTGAGATAGGTGAGAAAGTATATACAAGCATGCCTCTGGATGTTACGCCAGCCGGGTTGTCTCGTCACCACAGCTATCCTGGAGGCTTAGTTGAACATATAATCGCTGCAACAGAGGTAGCCCTGAGCCTCTGCGATGTGGTTGAGAAGGTCTATCATGGGAACGTGGACAGGGACCTCGTGCTGGCGGGAGTCGTCCTACACGATATCTTCAAGCCCCTAACGTATGAAATGGCGGAGGACGGAAGCTACAAGATGACTCCGCTGGCCGAAAGGATAGACCATCTGACGCTGATTGTCGCGGAGCTGGTTCGAAGGAGCTTTCCTCTAGACCTCACCCACATAGTCTGCGCGCACCACGGAGGCGAGGCAGGGCCAATCTGGCCGAGGACAATAGAAGCATTAGTCTGCCATCTGGCTGACCTAACAGACTCCAGACTGAACGGCGAGGTTTTGAGAGCCGCAAGATACCTCTCCAGAGAAGCCATGGGCCAGGAGCTGGAGCGCATCAACTCGAAGGAAGCCTTCGAGATAGTGGACTCTAAGGTGGTCGAGGGATGGGAGGGAGTGAGAAAAACAGTAGAGAAAATAAGACAAGAGAGACCAAGTTGAGGATGGCTTATGATTTCCCGAAATGAAGCTCTTCGGCTTGTTAGGGATACGAGCAAGTATGCGCATGCGTTGATTGTTTCTGTCATGATGCGTGAGCTCGCAAGAAATCTCGGAGAGGACGAGTTGGAATGGGATCTTGTTGGACTGTTGCATGATTTAGACTATGATGAAGTAGGGGATAACATGAGCATGCATGGTGTTGTCACTTCTGAGAGGCTGAAGGGAAGGCTTTCTGAAGATTGTCTTTATGCCATAAAGGCTCATGATCATAGAACTGGATTCAAACCCAAGAGTAGGCTTGATAAGGCGTTAATAGCAGCAGATTCCTTAGCAGTTCTAATAGAGAAAACTGGAAAGAAGCCTGAAGAACTAGATGTTGTGAGACTTCGAGCAGAACTTGAAAATATCTCTGCTAGTCAACGGTGGCATAAAGGTAACATACTGAAATGCGAGGATATCGGCCTAAACCTAAACGAGTTTCTCCAGTTGTGCTTGGACTCTCTACGGGAAAGAGAACTTTATACGCGTTAAGGCGTCTATCCAGAGTTTTATGGTACTTTGCGCGCGTGTTGCGGCGGCCTTTTCAAGTTAAACCCTGTTTTTTACTCGCTCTTCAAGAACTATGAGCTTGCCTAAAAGACTATCAACGGCTTTGACGCTTTTGATTATCGCGACTTGGTGCTCCCGCAACATTTTCTTCTTCTCAGATATTTTTTTCATTTTGGATCGTGAACGAAGGCCCATCCAAATTCCCATAACGGCGATAACTGCAAATACGATGAAGCTAAGCAAGTTGAAGAAAAACGGTTCCCCTGGAATTATGAAAAAGATATATGCGACGATGCTGCTTGCTGGTGCAGCAATCAAAGCAACCGCCAAGCCTGTTCGGAATTCAGCTAGCGCCGTCCTTTCTTCTGCTAAAAAGTTTCTCTCTAAAGCTAACAGGGTGCGGATTCTCAAGAGAGTATCATGTTCATCCGTCTCTGGCATAGTTTTAGCTTCCAAAGCTTCTATCAGGTTCTATGACCTTATTTAAACGCTTTACCAAACTGAGTGTAAGCGAAAGTCCTGGAGTTCTCGTTTCGATAAAGGTATTGACGTAAGCGCTTAACTGATACTGAGGATGTAATGCGCGCATACGGGTATTTACTCCAAAGGAACTATCCTAGCGTCCAGCGTCTTTGTGTCAAGTAAGGCTATGGTTGATTTGTTCGTCAAGTAGCCGCAGACCTCCCCAGGATTTATGACAAACGTCTCCCCCTCTCTATGAGTTCTAGCCCCATGTGTGTGACCATGCACGACCACATCATAGCCATCCACACCAATAAGCGATCGAAGAAGGCCCTCCTCATGGCCATGTAGCATCGCGACCTTCAGTCCGTCTACCACGATTTCCGCGAAGTTCCCACGGATATCTACACCTATATCTGTGAATCTTTTCTTCAGAAGTTCCTTGTCCCCGTCGTTGTTTCCGAAGACGCCGATCAAGTCTGCTTTTAGGGGTTTGAAGTGTGGAACAACGAATGGCGCTATGTAATCTCCTGCATGCAGAACCATCTCAACAGCTTCTTGGTTTAGCCTCTTCACGGCTTTGTCTAGCATCGGCAGACGGTCATGCGTGTCAGCCATTATGCCTACAATCATTCATTCTCACCCTTATACATTCATATATGCTCTGCATAAAACTAATTTTCGCTAGACTTCGTCAAAAGTTCTCTTAATTTGACTCTAAATCTTGTTCTCTGCGGGGCTGCCACTATTCCTACACTTTATGCTTTTTATCGCTTCAAAAACCGACGAGGGTCTTGACACGCGAGCGTCTCTTCTCTCCAGATTTATGCCTTATCTCTTTAACTACGGAACTATATGAAGTGAGTTTCTCTAATGCTTTAACCCATGCTCCTGATTTGACATCAGTATGCAAGACTTGTGTTCTGCTGACCTTTATCGCTTTCTCTGGACAAACTTGCTGGCAGGCTCCGCAATAGATGCAGAATTCTTCTGTAACGACGAGTTTCTTGCCCTCATCCATCAAGATAGCTTCAGTTGGGCAAATATCAGCGCAAATCTGACATCCTTCAGGGCATAAGTTTGTGTCCACTTGAAGAGTCCCTCTGAAAGGTTTTGTAACAGAGATGGCACCCTCAGGGCATGCACTTTCACACTTCTTACAAAAGATACATTCTTCTTCTACCACCTTGAAATCAACTATTCTCCCCGCCGGGTCTTCCCCTATCTTTTTAATAGTCACCTCTATGGCTTCCGTGGGGCACTCTTCTTGACATTTAAGATCACAAGCAGCCGTTATGGCGCCATACCAGCACTTTTTTGCATCAATCGCGACCAGCTTCCTCAGAATGGGGAAGGCTTCAACCTCAAATATCGGCAACCTTCGTTCCCCATTTCTCTCCAATCTTATGGCATTTGTTGGACAGAGATCAACGCATTCGCCACAGAATATGCATTTATCGGCTTCAAAGTCGACACACGGCTTCTGCACCAATCTTCCTTCATGTGTCACGGGTGGGGAGAGTTTTGGGGCCTCCTTGGGGCATATAGCTTCGCAAATTCCGCAGCCAACACACTGGTCTTCGTCTAATGTTAGGACGTGTCGCACGGCTAGCGTTTTCCTCTCCAAAACAAGTTTCTTATCAAGCGGGTGTTTCATCACATTTCCTTTCATGATTATCCCTCGTCTAAAGAGTTGCCCCCATTCAAGTTCGGCATTCTTTAGTCTTCTTCAACGCTTCTTCTGCCAGCTCGACCCCTGTCTGAAACGCCTTAAGATTCAACTCTAAATACTTCTTCGGAACCCCAGCCTTGACCGCTTCCCGAAGCGCCTCAATACTTACTGCATCCCACACAACTCCCAAAAAGCCGAGCATGACGACGTTTGCAACAACTCTGGTTCCCAATTTTTCGGCAACTTCGGTAGCTGGTACCTCGTAGAGCCGATATTTCTCTGCTCGCTTGTCAGGTTTAACGATGGTGCTGTCGAGAATTAACACGCCTCCTTGTTGGAGTTGGGGCAGAAATGTTTCGTACGCTTCTGGGCTCATGACCACCATAACCTCGGGGTTGAGGAGGTAAGGATAGCTTATCTCTTCTTGGCTAACCACCACTCCACTATAGCAAGCGGAACCTCTAGCCTCAGGCCCGTAAACCTGTGTTAGGGTGGCTTCTTTGCCATCGTAAATGACAGCTGCTCGACCAGTTATGTAGCCAGCCGTCACGATTCCTTGGCCCCCAAATCCCGCGAACATGACTTCCCTTCTGGTTTCCGGTTTCATTCTTTCGCCTCCGCCGCCTTCCTTACCCTTTCTTCCAATTTTTTCAGTTCCTCGTAATATGATAGCTTCCCCTCCCGCTTGACAAAGTTTCCAAGAACCAGAGGCTTCCCTTTCTCGATCTGAACCTCGCTTGTGCCTGCTCCATTCTTAATCACTGAAGACTGCCAGAACCATTTCGCAATGTCATCCACTTCACGAAGCCTATTCCGCCGCCCATAGTTTACCGGACACGGCGAAAGAACCTCAATATATCGAAAGCCTTTCATCCTTAGTGCTTCAACGATGGAATTTTCTAACTGTCTTACATGAACGCTCGTCCATCTCGCGACGTAAACGGCTCCGGATGCGTCTGCCAGGTGGGGCGTGTTAAATGGAGGTTCAACATTCCCGTATGGAGTAGTGGTTGAGTAGTCTCCCAAGAGAGTAGTAGCTGCAAGCTGCCCACCTGTCATGCCATAAATGAAGTTGTTAGTGCATATAACGAGCAGATCTACGTTCCTTCTGGCAGCATGGATAAAGTGGTTACCTCCGATGGAGAAGAGATCTCCATCTCCAGATATGACATTCACACACAGATCTGGCTTCACAAGCTTGATTCCAATAGCGAATGGAATGGCTCTGCCATGAGTGGTGTGGAAGCCGTCCACATCCAAGTAGCCGGACCCTCTACCACAGCAACCTATTCCAGACACGTAGACCACTTTCTTCTTGTCGATTCCAACCCTATCCAGCGCTCTGGCCCAAGCATACAGTGTGGGTCCGATGCCGCATCCTGCACACCACATATGCGGCATCCTCTCGGATCTGAGCCAACAGTCCATAGGATGCAGCTCTTGAGGCTCTTCGACTCTTGTCATCTTCTGGCTCATTTTTCGCTCACCTTCTTGATTTCTAGATAGATTTCTTGTGGTGTGATCAGTCTCCCTCCCATTCTTGGAACTAAGACAGTTTCAGCATCTCCTGCTGCTTCCCTCTTTACCTCCAGATAGATTTGACCGTAGTTCAACTCTGGAACGAGGAACACGTTGACTTGCTTTGCCCACTTTCGTATAAAGTACTCTGCAAATGGCCAGATGGTGATGAGTTTGATACTTCCAGCTTTGATTCCCTCTTCTCTAGCCATTCTAACGGCTCTCTTTGCTGGTCGAGAAACCTGCCCATAGGAGACAACGGCGATCTCTGCGTCTTCCATGTTTTCCTCTTCCACATTAACGATATCCTCTATGTGTTTTCGAATCTTGTCATTCAGGCGTCTAATCAGTCTTTCTTGTGTCTCTGCGGTTGTATCTGGATAACCTTTCTCATCGTGAGTGAGGCCTGTTGTACAGACGGCGTATCCCTCGCCCGCATGAGCCATTGGAGGGATTAAGTCTTCATCGGGCATGTAGGGCAGATACTCTTCTGGCGGAACTGTGGGCTTTTTTCGGTCAATAAGTTCTATTTCATCCTCAGGTGGGACAACGACCTTTCCGGCACTGTGCCCAACGGTCTCGCTTGCGAGGAGAATTGTGGGGACTCGATATTTCTCTGCGAGATTGAAGCAGCGGATTGTGAGATCGAAGGCCTCCTGCGGTGAGCCCGGTGCAAGAGCGATTATCTCGTTGGGTCCGTGGCTTCCCCATTTCGCCTGCATAACATCTCCCTGAGCAGTAAGCGTAGGGAGACCTGTACTTGGGCCTCCCCGCTGTATGTTAACAACGACGGTGGGAACCTCCATCATCACCCCCAAGCCAAGATTCTCCATCATTAGGCTAAACCCGGGTCCTGAGGTTGCAGTCATCGATTTGGCTCCTGCCCAGGAGGCGCCCAAGATCGCTGCCATCGATGCGAGTTCGTCCTCGAATTGCACGAATATTCCACCTATTTCTGGAAATCTCTCGGAGATGTGCTCAGCTATTTCACTTGCGGGGGTGATTGGATATCCCGCGAAGAATCGGCAACCGGCAGCTATCGCTGCCTCTGCTATGGCGATGTTGCCGTACCAGAAGTGTTTGCCTGTTAGGACTGTTTTTCCTATACCTCTCCCTCCCTTGATCTGTTTTCTTTCTTTTCCGTAACCCATATAGCATATTCTGGGCATGCGACTTCACAGAAGCCGCAAGCGACGCATATTTTTCCCTTCTCCGGTTCCTCTACAACTTCTGGGGGGTGATAGCCTTTTTCGTTCATTTTCTCGGATTCTCGGAGCACCTCTTTAGGGCAAAGTTCTATGCATAAACGGCATTGTTTGCACCGCTCTTCGATAATATGGATTTCTCCCCGAGAGAATTTCACCCTCTGAGCTAGTAGAACCTTGCCGCCTGCTTGCATTTTTTGTCTCCATCAGACTTCTTTCTATCAAGAATCGGGGCTTATCTTGGATATAAGGGTTTACAAATGTAAACCTCTGAGACTGGCGATATGCCTCTATGTTCTCCCGCCTTTGTTGCAGCGCCATTTCTCTAATCCTGTTTTCAGCATATCTTTGTTATCAGACTCTAGATACGATTGCTCTTTCAATCCTAAGTGAACCTGGTCACTACCGAGAAGATAAAAGTCTTCTTTTAAGTTGATAAGCTTAGACGGGTATAGCTTTTCTGAGAGTTTGAGGATTGACTCAAAGATTTTCATTTGGCAGGAAAAGAGCGCTTTTCGAAGGCGTTTTGGCCGGCACTCTTTTTGGCACAGCAGCTGTGCTCATAAGGCTTCTTAAAGGCGCGGATGTTTACTCCATAGCCTTTTGGCGCTTGGCTATAGCTTTCTTCGTCTTGGGTGTTGCCATTTTCTTTCTAAGAAAACCATTTAGAATTGATTTGCTGAGGAGGAATTTTGTTCAAGTTCTCTTTTTGGGAGTCTTGTTGGGATCGCATTTCGTGCTTTTTGTGTCGGCGGTTATGGATACGGCTATAATTAATGCCACTGTGTTGGTGAACACCACGCCTATTTGGTCCTTGCTGATCTCTTTTCTGATTTTGGGCGTAAAGCCTACTCGCTTGGCAGTGTTGGGTTTGATTGTTTCATTTTCGGCGTAACGGTAGTTGCTTGTGCAGACTTGACTTCTCCAACTTTTGGTCTTAACTTGAAGGGAGACCTGGAAGCCCTAATTGCTGCTGTTGCCGAGGCATTTTACCTCACCTATGGAAGAGATGTAAGGCGGAAGGTGCCTATCTTGTCATTGATGTTTTTTGTCTACATGTTGTCAGCCTTGACTGTGCTGTCTGTCGCCAGTTTAGCGGTGAGATCTGCACCCACATTCTCTACAGTTAGCTTGAGGGTTGTTCTTATACTAGTGGGTCTGGGTGTTCTGCCGACGGCTTTGGCTCATACACTGTACTTCTCTTCTCTCTCCAGCCTTAGGTCGTTTGAGACTGCTACGTTAGCCTTGCTGGAACCTATTGCAGCAACTTTGCTCGGCGTAGTCCTTTTCGCTGAGGTTCCGAATCTCTTCTTCGTTTTGGGTGCCATTTTGGTCTTAGGTGGTGTCCTCTCAGTGGCTACTTCCAAGTGAATCTAGCGTTGTTTCTCTTGTCCAGCGCGTTCTGATCATGAAGCCAGTATTGAATTGGCAAAATTACACGGTTTAGAGGATTACTCCTGCCCATAAAACATGTATATACCTTATGATGACATAGGGTTAGAGGTTTAGAGAGATGGACAAAGTTAGAGTAGTTCTTTGTGGAGTCGGCGCCGTGGGAAAGCGCATAGCCAAGTTCCTGCTAGAGAAGGAAGGTATAGAAATCGTTGGGGCCATAGACGTCGCCAAGGAAAAGGTTGGAAGAGACTTGGGAGAAGTCATGGGTATTAAGAAGAAATTAGGTGTTGCTGTGTCGGATGACGCAGATGCTGTGTTCTCCAGTGCAGAGGCAGACGTGATGGTCCACGCAACAACGTCTTTTTTCAAGCAAGTCTATCCGCAGATAGCCAAGGCTGTGGAGTATGGCGTTAATGTGGTCTCAACATGTGAGGAGCTTTCCTATCCGTACATTGCAGATGCAAACCTGGCAGGAAAACTCGATGAACTAGCCAAGAGGCATGGAGCCACAGTTCTGGGAACAGGTGTGAACCCAGGCTTCGTTATGGACACCTTGCCAATAACCCTCACTGGAGCATGTCAAGAAGTCAAGGCAGTCAAGGTCACACGGTCGTTGGATGCAGCCAACCGCAGAGTACCCTTCCAGAAGAAGATAGGAGCTGGACTAACTCTAGAAGAGTTGAGGAAGAAGCTGGAGAGAAGAGAAATAACAGCCCACGTCGGGCTTGAACAGTCCATAAACCTGATAGCCACCGCACTTGGCTGGGAGCTGGAAGAAGTAAAGGTGACTCCCATCAAGCCCGTTATAGCCGAAAAGCGTGTGGCGAGCAAGGTAGAAGGGGGAGTAACAGTTGAACCAGGTCGGGTGGCAGGCATGAAACAGAGCGGATGGGCCACCAAAGATGGGAAGAGGGTTATCACGCTTGACCTGCATATGTACATGGGTGCAGAGGAGTACGAGCTATACACGATCGAGGGTGAGCCAACCATCACCATGAAGAACACACCATGCTTCCATGGCGACATCTCAACCGTCGCCATAATCGTCAACTCCATCCCAAAGGTGATGAACGCTCCACCAGGCCTCGTGACTATGAAGGACCTTCCGATACCATCAGCCACGCCAGAACACATGAGAAAGTATATATGGCAATAAAAAAGCGCGTCAGGCCAACTATTCTAGTGCGAAAAGTGACATCACATGTGGAGTATCGATCGGAAGGCATACATGATCGACCAGGCTATAACGGTTGACCTGCCTCTGCGAAGCGTTGTGCGAAAGCTCTACGAAGCGGCGATAGCAATCGTGAACAAGCCTCTCTGTCTTGCTGCCGCCGAGAATATAGCCACCATCGCTGAAAGTGGCGACGTAGCATTCATAACAACGGGCTTCCCCATGCAAGAAAAGAATACTTGCGAAACTGACGGACCCCTTGGCGCGGCTGTTCTTTCAGAAACTCTGCAAGCCATAGGCCTTGAACCGATTCTTGTGACCGATGATCTGTGCGTAGAAGTTGTGAAAGCTGCAAGCCCAGATAAAGTGGTAACGGTTTGCTCAACTGACAGTCAGGCTCAGAAACTTCTTGATATGCATAAGCCTTCTGTTCTCATAGCTGTCGAAAGACCTGGAGCGAACGAGAAGGGGGAGTACCACAGCATGCGGGGAACAAACATCTCACGCCTCATAAGCAGCAAGACAGACCACCTATTCAGGCAAGCCAAAAACCTCGAGATAACGACGGTGGCCGTGGGAGACGGAGGAAACGAGCTTGGATGCGGAGCGATAATCGAAGCAGTTCGAAAGCATGTTCCGTTTGGTGCCAAGTGCCAGTGTCCATGCAATGGAGGCATTGCCGCGGTAAACGCAGCAGACACGTTGGTGATTGGAGGGACATCCAACTGGGCAAGCTACGGAATCAGCGCATGCCTCAGCTTAAAGCAGAACTTGAGGTACGAACATACTAGAGAAGACGAGTTGCGGTTGCTTAAGAGGGTCATCAGCGCTGGGGCTGTCGATGGAGTGACAGGGAAGGAGGAACCATTGGTTGACGGATTGCCCATGCCGATAAATGGGCTGATAGTCGACCTCATACAGCAGATTGCAGGCACTTGAAATCTGTCAGAGATGAAAGGCGGAAATGATTAGAGACAATTGAGGAGGTAGGCGTCTAAATCCTCTCGATGAGCTTTCCAAACTCCTTAATCTTGATGGAGACGCCATATCCTCTAAGCATGGCCCAGAAAGTAGCTGTGTTGCTTGAGACGACTGGTTTCCGAATAGCGTCTTCAAGCTGCCTTATTTTGTCCAGTGTAGGAAAGTTTGTACAGCTCATGAATATGCCCTCTGCTTGATCATGCCTTAACTCCATAGCCAGTTCGTACGAGGCTTGGCTGTCTAGTCTTCCGATTCTAATGTTGTCCTTAATCCCTAAGCCCTTCAATTCAACCACTCGGAAGCCATTTGAAGAAAGAAAGGCTTTCTCCAAATCGTTAATCTCGTCGATGTAAGGCGTAGCGACAGCAACCTTTTCTATGTTCAAGGCTCTCAGAGCGCTTACGACGGCTCCAGCCGTGGCAACAGCGGGTAGTCCCGAGGCTCGTTCGATCCTTGCTTCAATGACTTGATCATGTCCCAGTCCTCTGAATAGGCTACCACTCGTGCACCCGTATCCGATTACGTCAACACCCGCATCAGCAAGCTTTAGAGCCTCCTCTTCGATTCCCTTCTCCATCTCGGCTAGTCCCTTGACTGTGACCTCGCTCAGCCTGAGGCGTACAGTGTGAACCGAAAAGCCCTCAGGCAACATCGTACAGAACTCTCGCTCCATGGTCGTGTTTGAAGATGGAATAATCAGCCCCAATCTAGCCATTTTCACCCATTCCTTCATCTTTTCTCAGCTGGTAAATCCGCTTTCAGAGGTGACGCCTCTCTTATATTTAACCAATAACAATTTCGGACCTATATGTATGGGGCTGGGGAGCGTGAGATAAGATAGCTTGATTTCCACACCAGTCAGTCACAAGAAAGTCGTTCAGCAGTACTACTCGAAAAGGGCTACCGATTATGATAGGCAGAAGGCGAGGACTTGGAAGAGCGAAGCAGGTTTTGAGGGGGAGGTGCTGGCAGAGATAATACAAGCAACACATAAGGCGGTGGCTGGGTTTGGACTGGATGCTGGCGTTGGAAGCGGCAGAGTATTTACTCCGTTGATAAGGGAAACGAAGCTTCCTCTGATAGGCCTTGACCTCTCAAGAGAGATGCTAAACCTCGCCAGAAAGAAGATGGGTTCCATCAGTAAGATATCCGATTTGCTGTTAGGAGACATTGAGTTTCTGCCATTTCGCAACGGCTCATTCAATTTGCTGTTATGCATCAGCACGCTCCACTACTTCTCCTCTCCCTATGCTGCTTTGATGGAGTTTTCGAGAGTTTTGAAGAAAGGAGGCATCTTCATCTACGCAGATGTGACTATACACGAGATGGACACAGAGGGGTTCATGGACAAGTTAGAGAAGGCCATTTCTGCCGCGCATGGTGGATATCATAGACCGTCGGAGGTTAGAAGTCTTATGGAGAAGTGTGGGGTCGGTGTGGCGAAGATCAAGACCATTCTTTACAGGAAATCCTATGAGTCCCTGATCGAAGATAAAGCAAAGTATTTCAACATAGAACCCCAGACTCTTCAAGAATTCCTGAGAAGAGCCACTAGAAAACAAAGTGCGCTTTATAAAATTGAGGAAAACACAATGACACTTTTCTATACGATAATCAGTGGATTAAAGAAGGAGTGAAAATTAGGTGAAATCTGTTACCGATGTGAAACTTGCTGCTCCTTGCGGGCTGTACTGTGGCGCTTGCATCGATCGACTCGTATACGAAAGCTGTCATGGTTGTGGCTGCTGGTGTGAAGAGTGTGACGCAACTGGACACCATCAGCAATGCAACATCTACCAATGCTGCATAAGCGAGAAAGAACTAAATGACTGCTCTGAATGCACGGAATTTCCCTGTACACAGTTGATCCATTTCTGTTACAACCCTGTTTGGATGCACCATTTTCCAGTGATCGAGAACCTTAAGAGAAGACGAAAGATTGGAATAGAGAAGTGGCTAGGAGAGCAGAAGCAATTTTGGGAGAATGAGTGGTATCGCCGCGCGTGGCTGTGGTTCCAGAGGGAATGCGAGGAACGATTAAAGAAATACATAGAAGAGTCGAAAAAACTGGAGAAGCGCTAGACTACACGCCTCTCTGGCTCTTTTCCAGCTTCAATGACCCTGCCGCAAAAGTTCAGGACAAACGCGTCGGCGAAAGCCTGCCAAAGCCTTGCCATCGCCTTAAATCCTGTGCAGTGGCAAGGTGAAATCAAACCCAATTCAAACTTTTCCAGCTCCCTAATCGTTTGCCCCAGATATTCCTCCGAACGTCCAACAAGGTGAGTACCACCCGCCAGTCCGTGTATCTGTTTGAAGCGTCCAATTCTCCGGACTTGCAAGAGTGTGTTCACGGGTCCGGCGTGGGCACAGCCTGTGATTACGAAGGGTCCTATCGTATCCACATTGATCCACAGCGCTTGATCATCGAGAATCTGATCATCGATCTCCTCTCCATTGATGACTATGATCAGCCTTTCCCCTTCAGAAAGGGGTAATGCACTTTCGAAGGGTGTCACTCTCTCAACTTGGCCAGTAGTCCAGACTCCTGGCACCACCTCTGTGGGTTCCGTAGTGAGCAAGACCTCTCCTCCAGCCCTCTCAATATCCTCCAGTCCCTCCCCATCTGGAACGCCTATCTGTCTGCGTCTTCCTGTTTTGTCCTCGTGGAACCGTGGAAGGAATGTGTGAGGGTGGGCGTAGACCTTCACGCCTCCTGCGGCCCCCACCACCTCGGCAGTGGCTGCTGTGTGGTCGTGGTGTCCGTGGCTCAGCACGACAGAGTCGACATCGGTCAAGTCCACCTTCAAGTTTTTTATGTTGTGCATCAAACCCTCCTTGTGGTCACTCGTGTCGAAGATTATCTTTCTGTCATCAGCTCTCGTGTCCACGAATTCTAGGAGGAGGGAGAGGCCCGCCTGACCAAGATTACCTCTAGCGGCGAGGTTCTCAGCGAGTGTCGTTATTCTCAGGTCGCTAATCAGCCTCATCTTCATCAACACACAGTCGGTCTTTTCCAAATTAAGATTTTACGCATGTTTCGTAGAGTAAGCCAGAATCGTCCGTCTAGTGCGATAAAGATATAGTTAATGTTATATATTGGAGTCACTTTTGGATAAGGTTGGGGAGCTGGGTTAACCTGGCTGAGAGGACGGTTGGATCACCGTCGACCCTGTGAACCTGATCCAGATAATGCTGGCGGAGGGAAAAACATGAGCAGAAGTACGTTTCAAACTAAGATATTTGCGGAAGCAATGATTTTTGTCGCACTTTCGGCGGTTTTAAACTCGATTAAGTTGTGGGGGCCGTTGCCTTATGGAGGATCTGTGACTCTTGCAGGGATGGTGCCTATTCTCTGGTTGTCTCTTCGAAGAGGAGCTGTCATTGGAACATATGGTGGCGTTGTTTTGGGTCTCGTCGTAATGGTAATTGAACCATATTTATACAATCCAGTGCAAGTGTTACTCGATTATCCCATAGCGTTCGGTGCGTTGGGACTTGCTGGTCTCTTTCAAAAAAGACCTATTGTGGGAGTAGGCATAGGTATGCTAGGGCGTTTTATTGCTCATTTTGTATCCGGCGTGTTCTTCTTCTGGATGTTTGCAGCCGAATGGGGATTGGACCCAATTAGTTACTCGATAGCATACAATGGGAGCTATTTACTACCAGAGTTCATAGTAAGCGCGATCATAATCTATACACTTGAGATAAAAAAAGTGCTGAGAATCTCTCTGTGAACTCTTTGACGAGTGAGTTCAAGTGGCTAGACTGAAAACAGGAATTAAAGGCCTCGATGAGCTTATCGGCGGGATAGAATCTGGTTCCAGAACAATTCTTTATGGGCCTCCCGGCACTGGCAAAACAATCTTTGCGATGCAGTTTCTTTGGCAAGGTCTTCAGGAAGGAGAAACAGTTTCGTTTGACGTCATGGACAAGCCTTTTCCACGGTTGAGATGGTACTTCAATACGTTCGGCTGGGACATCGCGCCTTATGAGGAGAAGAAGAGATTCATCTCCATTCAAGCTTTTCCACACTTTGAACCGTATCCTAAAGATCCTCGTGTGATTTACTTCAGTCTAGATGATTTTGAGGAGATGAAGCGTATAGACAAACTGCTCTCTGACAGCGGCGTTACAAGATTTGCTGCAGGAGATTTCAATGAGCAGATATTTTCTCTGTATGAACTCAAGTATATGCTTCCCGTAGAGAACTGGACGATCAACTGGTGCTACTTCGATAACATAGTAAACTTAGACATCATGACGGTTGCCACACAGAAGGACATCGCAACCCAGAGAGCAGTAGATCTGGATTTCGGCACAGCCAACAACCTAATTTTCTTCCGCATCAATGAGAAGACTTTTCAGCGTGAGATGTGTATCGTGAAGATGGAGGGTTTCGCCCACCCCTTGGGATGGTTGCCCTTCGAGATTACAGAAAAAGGCATCGAAATGCTAAACACATAATTTCTCACTGTTACAGTCATTTCTAGGAGACATTACGTTTGGGAAAGCTTTCAACAGATGCCTTACGAGATTTGCTCCGTTTCATCAAGAAAACCCCAGACCTCATAATTCCTCCTCTACCAGGTTTCGACGCTGGTGTCCACGAGATTGGCGATGACATGTGCATTGTCATTGCAACTGACCCCTGTTTGGGTGTTCCCATGGAGTGGTTCGGATGGCTTCTCATACACTATTCCGCTTCTGATGTAGCCCTGTTTGGTGCTAGACCTCGTTTCTGCACGGTCAATCTGTTAGGGCCTCCTAGGACGAGGAAGAGGGTCTTCGAGAAAGTCATGGAGCAGGCCTGTAACGCTGCGGAGGAAATAGGAATGAGCATTGTTACGGGACATACTGGCACGTATGAGGGATTATCCACGCTTGTTGCCACCTGCACGGCATATGGGTTCATACAGAAGGACAAGCTAATCACCCCTTCTGGGGCTCGGGCTGGAGACTACCTACTATGCACGAAGCCAGTCGGCCTTGAGACCCTCGTGAACTTCGTATTAACCCACAAGAAGATTGCGAAAAAATTGTTTGGAAGAGAGAGAACGCAGAGACTCACAGAACAGGTTAGGATGCAGACTTGCGTGGGAGACGCACTTACACTCGCTGGGACTGGCTGCGTATCTGCGATGCATGATGCCACAGAGGGAGGGTTGATTGCGGCTTTAAACGAGATGGCAGATACTTCGAACGTTGGGTTTTCAGTAGACTTTAGTAGACTTCCCATAACCTCTGAAACGCAGAGACTAGCAGAACATTTCGGTCTAACCTGGAAGCAAATATTGTCTATGTCCTCCACCGGAACCCTCCTCGCCGCTCTGTCTCCCCATAAGAAAGATGAAGTAATCAAAGTGCTTTCGGCACAGGGATTCGGCGTTGACATCGCTGGAGTCTTCACTGAGAGTGAAGAACGACTGATCAAATACAGAGGCAAGGAAGTCAAGTTTCCTCGAAGAGCCAATGACCCCTACGCTAGGATTTTCGCAAGTGTGGGTTAAAGGGTCATGGAAACAATGGCTGATCGTTAGGTAATTCCCACCTGAATTTCAGAGGACTTCTCTTCAGCCCCTAAGACAGCGGATGCCGCTGAAAATTTAGCAATCCATTACCCGAAGATTCAGATGTGCTTACAAGTTGTTGTTATTAGTTAGCGTTTAGCAACAGCAACTTCTGGAAAATTCTATGAAAAGAGCAGAGGAGCACACACGGCATAAAAGGAGGACTCAGAAGGCATTTTCCACATTGAAAAGATTCTTTTGAGTCTGTGTGCTATTATCGATTATGGAAGAAGCCTGTAGCCTATGTGGCAGAGTGTTCCCCTACTACACTCTTAGACGTTGTTCCCGATGTAGACGACTCTACTGTGGAGACTGCATCATCTTCACCTGGGATAGGGATGTCTTTAGACATGTCGCCGTATGCCTGAACTGCGCGAGGAGAAGTGTCTCACCGGGAAGGGTAGGAGGGAAATACACGCCGCTCAGCGTGTATCTGGCTCGAAGGGCAAGATTTAGAAGTGTGGTCACGCTCGGTCTATCAAAAATCGAGGAGATAATCGGAGATAACCTTCCCCCTTCGGCTTTTGGTTCCCAAAAATGGTGGATGAACTCTCGTAGTAGTGTGCAGGGGCAGGCTTGGTTAGATGTGGGATGGAGCGTGCAAAGTGTAGAGTTAGATGCGAGAACTGTAACCTTCAAGAAGAGGACCATAGAAAAAACAACGAAGACCCACAAGAAAACTAGAAACTGGAGAATAGGCACACCAGAGTGGATGAAGAAGGCTCCTCGCTCCGTCACATCAAGAAGACGTAGAATACCCTCCAAGACCAGAATATCCAAGGCTGAGGCTCGACTTAGAAACATACAGCGAGAAAAGGCTTCTGTGCGGCAGTACCGTGGCAGATTCAAGCCTAAGCCAGTCTTCGAGAAGAGACTCTACAAACAAGACGCCAAGCCAGAATGACTATAATTCTTTAACCATGCATTCTGTCAGTCTCGGGCATGTTAGGCATTCTTCTGGAATCTGAGCGCCCCTAGAGAATAGCCTCAGATATCCAAAGTAGTGTGGGCATCCAGGTGAGTTCTCTTTCAGGGCGTTTCGTGAGTGGTTTTTGAATCTTAAGTTCTCCCTTTCGAAGATGATGTCGATTCGGGATTTGCAGTGGGGACAGGCGTAGTAGGTGTCTCGAGGTATTTTGGTGTGGTCGACTAACATAATCAGTTTGTCAAACTCTCTTCCGCAGTCTGGGTAAGGACAGTGCACGGGCTCGTACCCTCAGGTATATTAAGTATTAAGATTGGATATAAGTATTTCTGTTCAATTGTTCAACATCGAAACAGTTTAACTGCTCAACTAAGATACAACTGGCTAGGGATTTTCTTTCGGATTGTCGAGAAGAAGGTGAAGTTGACGCTGACATGTGTAACCCCATATATCACGACGTTTTCGCCAAAAAAAGCCCAGAAACAAGCTTATTATGGGATGGTGCGGGGGGTGGGATTCGAACCCACGAACCCCTACGGGACAGCCGCCTCAGGGCTGCGCCTTCAGCCAATCTTTGACCTGGCTTGGCAACCCCCGCCTCTAGGCTAGACTATCCTAAATGACACCTTCAATTAAACCTTATCAAACTAACCCTTTATTATTTCCGTTTTGGGTGGACTTTGCTTCCTGTCTTCATCTGGTGCCTATAAAGTCTTCCTTAACAGAGTATCACGACCATTCATATCTGGATTCTAACAAAGCTAGGGTGATGAAAACATTCTTCAAAAATTCACGCCCACACGCACGAATAGAACCAAAACAAATAAGCCATTCTAACATATCTACTCTGCACATCTAATCCAACAGCAGGTGCATTGAATGTTCATAGTCTTCATAATCGGGACAGCAGGCTCAGGAAAATCCCTCCTCACAGCATCCCTCACAAACTGGCTCGAAACACAGAAACAAGACGTGATAACCGTGAACCTAGACCCAGGCGCCCTCACCCTACCCTACACACCCGACATAGATGTTCGCGACTACATAAGCGTTGAAGCTCTCATGAAGCAATACGGGCTTGGGCCAAACGGCGCCCTCGTAATGGCGGCAGACCTCATTGCAGAAGAGGCAGATAGGCTTGGAAGAGAGATAGAGAGTCTACAGCCAGACCTAGTCATTGTTGATACGCCTGGTCAGATGGAACTCTTCGCCTTCAGAGCCAGCGGACCATACATAGCCAAGGAACTGACCAAAGAGCCAAAGGCCGTTGTCTACCTTTTTGACTCAGTCTTCTCAGCCAACCCCCTAAACTACGTCTCAAACCTCTTTCTCTCAGCGGCCCTATACAATCGCTTCTTCATCCCCCAGACCCATGTCCTGTCAAAGTGCGATCTCCTCCCACCCAAAGACTTGGACCGCGTCGTAGACTGGTCAGCCAATCCAAACAAATTGGAAACTGCCATCGAGAAGACACTGAGTGGAACAAGACGCCTGCTGAGTCGCGACATGATGCACGCCATCCACCGATTGGGGCTAGCGTTTCTTCTAACCCCTGTCTCCGCAAAAACAAACGAAGGACTCATCAACCTCAACGCCACTCTTGAGCGTGTCTTCACTGGCGGAGAAAAATTCACTTACTAGCTGTTACGAATGACGGAAAACGAGTCTTCATAATTGACAATCCTTAAAAAGCAACGAATATAACACACAAGGCACATCTCATCTGACCAGCGGGGCCCGTAGCTCAGCAAGGATAGAGCACCGGGCTTTTAACCCGGGGGTCCCGGGTTCAATTCCCGGCGGGCCCGCCACCTACGCTTTTCTATCCGTGCGAATGTGCCCATGAAAAACTTCATTAACCATCAAGAAACATAATAGCGCCCCAGCCTGCACGCGAGTTGGATGTGCGATTGTTTAATGGGTAGAGAAAGTGCATTAGAAAGCTTGGAAGCTATTCTTGTATTTGTGGTGCCTTTGATCTTTTTAATTCCTCTTTATGCGTTTGGTCTTCTTACTGAGGTTTCTGGGAATTATGTTTCATACACCATTTACATTGTATGCTCTATTGCACTGACCAAATACAAAGCAAGATCGTTGGGGGAAATGGGGTTAACGCATAAAGGACTACTCTCTAGCCTGGGACTCTCTGGAATCTCAGTTCTGGCACCGTTTTTGAGGCTCATATTCTCCGATTTGAAGCTTTCTCCAGATGTGAGTTCGTCGACGGATGTTGCCCACGGTTTGTTCTACTTCACATTTGGTGGCTTTGGACAAGAGATTCTGTTCAGAGGGCTGATCTTGTTTTCTTTTCACAGATGGAAGGGTTGGAAGATTGCATTGCTTGTTTCCTCTGTGCTCTTTGGGTTGATGCACGTGAGGCAGGGGATAGCAGGCGTAATAGGCACCATTCTTATCGGTGCGTATTGGGGAGGGGTAGCTCTAAAAACTAGAAACATAATCGGAACCTCTATAGCTCACGGTTTGTTCAACTTTCTCTTTGCCTTTCTGTTGGCTTCCTAAGTTTCGAATAGAGAAGCTCCTCAGGAGACCAATTTGTGTGCGTTAGATGGGTGACAAACAAGAATTTAAACGATAATAAACAAAAATTAATAGACTAGACAAATAACACTAATGCCTATTCAGTGAAATTCTACTGCGTCCATAGAAAGACAAAATGGGTGAATCCAGATGAATGCCATAAACCTAGAAGACTTGACTAAGAAGTATGGAGACAATGAAGTCCTTAAACGAGTGAATTTGAAGATAGAAGAGGGAGAGTTCTACGCCCTCATGGGCCCCAATGGATCTGGAAAGACAACGCTTGCTTCCATCCTAGCCTCAGTAAGGTCTCCCACTGGCGGGAAAATCGAAATCTACGGGAAAAAGCCTGAAAAGGCAAAGGACTTAATAGGATACGTTCCACAGGAGAATTTCTCATCTCCAATCCTTACTGGCAAAGAGAATTTGATGTACTTCGCTGGGCTCTTGGGCTATTCAAAGAAGAAGGCAGAGGGAATAGTTAGCGAGTTATTAAGTAAGATTGGGTTATCCGAAGACGCTGACAAGAGAGTTTATAACTATTCAGGTGGCATGAGAAAAAGGCTAGAAGTCGCAACCGCACTTTTTCCCGGTATAAAAATTCTGATCTTAGACGAACCAACTACGGGATTAGACCCGTCAGCCAGAAGAAAATTTCTTGGTCTCATTGAAGAACTAAGAGAGAAGGAAACAACCATCCTACTAATCACTCATATTGGCGCAGATGCGGAGTTGGCTTCAAGAGTTGGCCTAATAGATAAAGGAGAGATCATAGCGGAAGATGAACCACAAAAGCTCAAAAAAACGAGCGGTCTCAAGAACGTAATAAACGTAGAAACTATGATAAAAAGTGAAAAAGTTGCCAAGGTACTAAGCAGGTTCAGCGAAAAGCAAAAGGTACTAGAAACGCCTGTAGGATATAGGGTTTACTGCAAAGATGTTGAAGAAGCAACACCCAAAATAGTCAGATCCCTCGACGCAATCGGATGCAAGGCAACGAAGATTGAAACTGAAAAGCCTTCGCTTGAAGATGTCTTTTTCAAACTGACAGAAAAAATGGTTAGTGAGGTGAGCTAGTTGGGCCAGATAACAGCTATATTGGGCAAGACTATTAGGGAGTTTCTAAGGCAAAAAACAATACTCTTCTGGACAATAGCCTGGCCAATCATGTGGGTTCTCATAAGCAGCTTCTCTTTTACAGAGAATGTTCCTAGTGAAGTAGTATCATATGTTAGAGGGTCGATCGCCATTTCGATGATGGCATTTGCATTAATGACTGCGGGAATGGCTAACCTGCCTGGCAATATAGCGCAGGATAGGGAAAGAGGTTTGCTCTCGAAGTTGATGTCGATGCCCATAAACCCGTGGAGGGATCTTGTGGGAAGAATCTTAGCCTTGTTAGCCTTTTCTGCATTGGCTGCGACATTGGTGGGACTAGTTGGCTACATTTGTGGCGCAAGATTTTCCTACACGTTGATAGGGGTTTGCCAATCCATTGTCTTTCTTCTTCTCCTCTCCCTAGCCTCAGCTGGAATAGGAATGCTCATTGGAACCTTCATAAGACATGTCCATGGAGCCATCATGAGTGGAGTTGGGATTGCCGTGGTGACTGCAGCTATATCTGGGGTGATGGCCCCTTTTTCGTCCCTTCCTTGGGTGCTTCAACAGTTCTCCAAGATATACCCAATCTCTTCAGCAAACTCTTCGATTACCTATCTCCTCGTTGGAGAAGATTATGCAGGTTATAATCCATTGACTACAACTCAAACAACTCTCACGATAGCAATATCCTCATTAGTCCTTGTTGCAGGGTTGATCGCCTACTCAAGATTCTGCTGGAGAAAAGAGTGAAGTACGCTAAAAATAGAAAAGCGCCCTGGCCTAGATCTATACTCGGATTTAAACTCGGAAATCAGATTTACATATCCTTGTTAACCCTGATAACGAGAAGATAGACCACTGGAACTATTGTTGGTCAGATACGCCCGTTTTGGATATGATAAAAATGAAACACGAGATCAGCAATGTTATTGTGAGTGAGGAAAAAACACCGTAATACGTTAGAGTGACTGATAGTATAAACCCAGTAATCATAGGTCCCAAAGATTGTCCAACATCCATTATTGTACCAAGAAACCCCATTGCGGAGCCTACATAATCTTTCTCCACAAGATCACTCACCAAAGGAGGCGTTGAAGAGGTCACAAGTGAAAAATCAATTCCATACGTTATCGAAACTAATAGAAGGATTGGAAACTGGGTGGTGAAAGGAATAACGGCCAAGGGAAAGCCACTTAATATTGAACCTAACACGATGGGTAGTCTTCTTCCAATTTTATCCGAAAGTCTACCCATGAAAGGTTTTGCAAGAGGGATTATGACAAGCTGTCCTCCTAGAACAATGCCGATTAGAAAAGCGTCCAATTTGACGATTTCTTTCAAGTACCCTACAAGGAAAAATTCCACAGCACCAAAAACATAGTATTGTGTTGCTTCGATCACAC
>Ga0315306_10000044_pt1 | contig 54977 bp, 45 predicted proteins | sample TDP1_MG_FD_203803 | JGI IMG/M metagenome (GOLD analysis project Ga0315306, IMG submission 203803) | Freshwater sediment microbial communities from Lake Towuti, South Sulawesi, Indonesia - TDP1 | ecosystem: Environmental > Aquatic > Freshwater > Lake > Sediment | place: Indonesia: South Sulawesi... | reverse complement strand
TACAAAGGTTCCTATAATTCACCGAACTTGATCATTGGTGAAAAAACCTTTAGCTTTCAACTTGAAAGGTTTCCAATGTCTGTTCTTTAGAGGTTTCAGATTTCTGTTCTGCCTTCACGGTCTTAGTGGGCCCTTTTGTATCAGCCTGTAGATCTTGTAGGGCTTGATATACGATTCCGCCTTCAGCGTCCTTAGGTACTGGGAGACCTGTGAGGTGGCATACAGTCGGCACTATATCTGTCGCACGGATAGTTCTCTCAAGTATACAACCTTTCTTCAAGCCAGGTCCCGCCATTATCAGAAGCCCTTTAAGAGAGCCTATGCCGTAATTGGCCGTTGGGAGCTGCCCATGATGACCTCCGTAGTCATCGCTTTCGGCGTATACAACATCTCCTATTCTATCACCGTACAAGCCTAAAAGCCTAGCATCCTTCTTTTTGAGCGCCAGTGCTACGGGTTTCTTATTCGTTTTTGGATCAGTATGCTCGTATAGAGCTTTAATAATTCTTTCTTGTACCTCTTCGTATTCTGCGGGATCGACTATGCCGTGACTATATCTATCTTTGAGGTTTATGTAGATCCACGGACCGTGGACAGGCAGAGCTTTGGATTTATTGAAATCTATGGACATCCTGCTGGTCGTCTGTTTGAGGTATAGGAGACCCGCCTTAACAAGTGGTTCTATCGGAGAGAAAGGGCTTGTCTTAGGCCTGGCTCCGTGATCAGACACGATAACTACTATAGCGTTCTCTTCTGCGGCCTCAAGCATTCTACCAATTGCTTTATCAATGCTCTTATAGACCTCCAACTCTACCTTCTCGTAAAACTTAGCTTTTTCAGGTCCTTCATATTCCTCAGCAGATGGATCCCACTTTTCCGGGGGAGCAGAATAATGGTACATCCAATCAGGAGCATGCATATGCATCAGAAGCAGACCCCACTCCTTATACTTCATAAGATGGGTGGCTGCATCAGCAAACCACTCATGCTCCATATCAACAAGTTCTATGAAGGTTTTCTCATCATACCAACTCCAGCCAAAACCGTCAAATATTATGTGGCTTGGCAGGCATAACGGATTTACCTCGGCTATCTCAGCAGAAAGGGATTCGGGATAGGAGTAACCTTCAAAGGTGCATATAGGAGTTAATAGAAGACTGACCCTGCTTCCATCTTTACTTAGGTCTAAGAGTTTACACTTGAAAGCACCCTTCTTAAGGCCATCCTCTGTTTGGAGCTCGTCTATTATTGTGTTGCTCCACTCACCCGGAGACAGCACCGCGAAGGCATCGCCCACATTTTTAGACTTGGATAATAAAGCCTTGTTGTAACCATCTCCCTTCGTATCCTGGACTAGCATAAACCACCTCTCAGGAGATTTGACTTTCGAATGTTTCTCCCCAGCCTCGCCCGCCTTCATGCAGACTGTGTATTTAAGTTTGAGTTCAGCCTCTAAGCCTGGTGTTGAAGGTTCTAGTCCCATCCATTCTGAAGCCTTCTTTAGAGTTATTTTGACAGCAAAAGGCAGATCCTCAGTTGTAAAGAGCTGCCCATCGCTTAGATCAGCCCTATACAAAAGTCCTTCCTCTGTCCTCCACTCGTTCATAGCTAGCCCATTTCCCCCAAGCTGGTAACCAGCCTTTACAGTAGCGGGGTAAATGCATGGCCAGTTTATTATGATACTCTTTCTTCCAACATTCTCAGCCGCATCCCATAAGTATTCAGCTTTGCATAGAGATGTGTTCCAAGCTGAGCGGGTTTTGTCCAGATCTTCGCCAGGCAAATATACACTGAAGCCGGTTATTCCGTGGGTCCCTATATTGGCTCCTGTTGCTATGGTGGTCCAGCTTTGAGGGGTTACTGTGGGGTATGGAACCAGATAATTCTCCGCATAGACCCCTTCATCTATGAGCCTCTTTATGGTTGGTAATAGTCCTTGCTTGGCATACTTATAAACTCTCGAAGCGATAGGTGCGTCTAATCCTATCATAAGGACCTTCTTGGGATTATCATCATTCAATCTAAACACCTAGCCTTTCTAATAACTACCATGTTCTTTTAAGTATAACGGTAATTTGGTCGCTATGGTTTTATAATTTAGTGCATTAAATAGAAAATTAGTTATCCTAGGAGGGTTTAAACTTGGCTCGGAAAAAGGACGAGAAATCTGCTTTCACGTTACCTTTTATGGTGAGGCTATTTAGTAAGTATGTTCGAAAGTGGTCTTGGATTGAAGGGGTAATATTCGTCGAGCCCAAGTCGACCATCTTAAAGGTTCTCATTTTCAGACCTGCGGTGGTTGGTTTAGCTGATACCAAGTGGTACATAACTGCTGTCTATGAGCATTTGGGAGAAGGGAGTATGAACGAAGAGGCTAAGAAGCTTTATAGAAGGCTTAAGGGGATGGAGTGTCAGCTGGAGGTTAAAGGTCTCCTTAGGAAGAGTGTTGTCTTTAAACCCAATAGGGACCTTATGATACTAAAACATCATATACCTGCCTTAGAGGTGGCAGATAGGCTATATCGAGCCTTGAACGAGAACGATGAGGTTATTCGCCTTGTGAGGGCGCTTAAACCAAGCGATATGTCAATCTCTCTATATTCAGAGCCCTCTGCTCAGCAGCCTCTAGGGTCGGCGTCTTTGCAAGGGTCTTTAACATTCTTTGATAATCCTTTATGCATCAGATGGCTTATAACTTTGGATATGATCTACACGCGCGGCATAGGTCTTAAAAGAGAGGCTGATAACGTCTTTAAGCTCTTCGAAGAGGTCTGTAAGGTAATTATGAAAGAACAGAAGGTTTAGGATGCGTCTAGCTACGGGCAAGCCGGTCCAATCACTAGGCGGAGAAGTGCCTTTTATATATATTTTTGGTAACGCGATTTGCCCCTCATCTAAGGCTGCGAAGCTGCTATACGTTGCTATGTAAATCCTAAATTTTGCATAAACCTCCGATGGCGAAGCCGGTTTGTTTTCTATATGTCTGGAGAAATAAATAGTCACTTAATATAGGCGCGCTTAAAGCGTTTGAATAATTGGATAACACCTTAGTTTTTCCCAAACCTTATTGAAGATTTCCTTCTCCTTTTCATTACGGAAAGCACGCGTAGCGATCCTTAAGATGAACCCGCCTCCAGGCGCTCCGATTTTTAATGTATACTTTAAAAGAGATATAATCGATTGCACGGACTCTAGTCCGCAAGTTACTCTGCCATACTTTAACGTATCGATTTTGCCATCACTCTCCATTTTGCAAGATAGATCCGCCCATAAGGTGACTCTATCTCCATACTTTTCTTTCATCTCTGCAAGGCTCATTCCACATAATGGGCTGACAGGGTCGACTGCATCGAAGCCCGCTTTCACCATATCGCCCATTATAGGCATCAGGTATCCGTGGCTATGTATGAAGAAGAATGCGCCTCTTTTATGGTAGGATTCCGCCAGTTTACGATGCCATGGATATATAAACTCCTTATAATATCGTGGTGAGATAAAAGGACCGTTAGGTGTTCCCATATCACCAACCACATGAACCGCGTCCACATGAGCCTCTTCAATGATCACATTTGTTATTTCCATCACAGGCTTTGCAGCAAATTCTATTAGCTTCCTAGCAAAAGGCGGGTCTTTAATCAAATCTATTAGCCACTGCTCTGTTCCTCGAAGACAACGTCTCGGCATGTCGAAGATCCCATTATGAGAAACCGTAACAAAGTATCCCTTTTGATGAAGCTCCTCAGTTCTATCTTTCACAAGCTTTACTAAATCCATATCTAGCTGAGGCTGCTCCTGATGTTCCAGATCCTCAGGCCATCTTATGGCTGGAGCAAGCAAGTACTCCCATGACATAGTTGAAGTAACCGGAGTTTTTTTAGGCATAGTTAGTTCTTGCGATATAGTTATGTGTACTGAGCCGAAGTTACTCTTCCAAACTCGAATTCCCGGCACTTCTTTAATCACAGTCCTTTTTATAGGACCCGCAACACCTGCTACATCCCTACTGTCTGGAACCTTGTCCGGCTCTTCATGGGAATCCCATTCCACCGTCTCTCATTCCACCCGAATGAGAGAATTATTTGTCCAGAATACACCCAAATTTTGGACAACCCGTAGACGGAGTAACCTCAAAGAGAGAGGCTGGAAACAAATCCGGCGGCTTCTAGGCTGTGGCAGACAGCCACCCAGCCTTCAAAGTGGACATCGGCCGTAGCCCTAGAACCCCTAGCCATGCTATCCTATAAACGCCCAACCTCAGCATCCTCAATTTATAATTACACCATAAACGTTCTAAACCCAAAAATGGATGGGCCGGGCAGGACTTGAACCTGCGACTTTCTGCGCGTCAGGCATTCAAGAACGTATTCATTGACTTTTCATCAAAAACTCTCTTTAAACTATCTTCTCCGCGGATGCCAGTCTACATGAAAAAGGTAGCTATGAACGAGGGCCCCTTAGCAACTTTTCCTTTCTTCCTATTAAGAAGGATATTTCTTTTCTTCAACGATGTCTCCAGAGACAGTTATCAAAAGATTGTTCCCGTTTATTGAAACCACTCTGTGTTTTCTTTCCATATTATAAAATCTCCAGAACTTTTCTGGAATCTGAAAAGCCATTTTTTCTCCAGTTCTCTGTATAGGAATTTTTTCTAGAAAACAGGATATCTCCGCCCACTCAGCCACTTCGTTGCCCGAGACTCCTATTGTTGAACTGTCTAATGTATAAACAAAGACATATTCGTTCCAAGCCGGGTTACACATATCCAATAACTTGGTTGGAACTTCTATTATGTTCAATGGCTTCTGAGCTTTTGGATAGACAAGATTTACTCGCCTACCGTTTCTTTCCAGAACTCTGATGAAAATCTTGTCTGCATTTAGAAGTCTCCTTACAGAACCGTCAATATGGCCGGCTTTCCATCCAGATTCCTTTCCTAGTTCATACTGGGAAAGGCCTGGATAGTTCTTTATGATTTCCAATAGGGCCTCGTCTGATTCCTTGCCTCTTTTGTTTCTTTTTGTTTCAAACATTTTGTTCGCCTAACTATTGGTTATGTAAACAATGATCATTCCACTATTTAAACTTTTGGAATATTCCAAAAACCTCCAGAGATAAATAGAAGAAAACACGTTAATATAACGCATGTTTCGTCATCAACCGCAAAGGAGAATCTATTATGGCCAAATATTTTTTGACTCTCAACCAATTAATTGGATAAAAAAGCATGGAAGTTTTGCAAGCAGAGAATGGTTTGAAGGCCAAGTAAGGTACGGTATATGGATAAGAGAACGCAACAGGCCAAACCACTATCGAATATATGTGACCGTTACTGAGAAGATAAAGCCAATTACAATTTTAATTAAAATAAAACGCTTTGAAACTCACGTCCTTATTTACCACGCCCATGTCGTAAAAAAGTCCTACTGAAAGTGAAGCCACATTGCTAATAATGTGATAAAAAATGTCTGAAGAAGGAAGAACGGCAATATCGGTTTACCTGACCCCCCAGAACCGCCACGATTCTTAGAAGTTACAGCATTGGCTCGGGCTACGGCTCAGTAAGTAGAACTGTTGAGGAAATAATTCTTGCGTTTGATATAGTATATAAGAACTTCTCGCAAATTAAAGGTATTCTCACCGATCGAGCACGCATACCCCAAAAATGGACGGATTCGGAAAGAGAACCTTTTTAATAATCATTGAAAACGCCGTTCAACGGCTTCAACCCAAAAACCCGACTGTATCACCTTAACAATTGACAAAGAAACTCTCAAAAAACTAAGGCTTACATCTATCCCAATTCTGTGAAAATGCCTTAAACGAAGCGATAAAGCGCCTAGAAGGTTCTAATAATCCAAAAAAAGCACAGGCATTGCTTAAAGAACCCTCAAAATAACAAAGTGGTGGGCCGGGCAGGACTTGAACCTGCGACTTTCTGCGCGTCAGGCAGACGTCCTAACCACGCTAGACGACCGGCCCCCTTAACGCTTTAGAAAAGGAGCTTTTACCTTATTAATTTTCACTCTGGAAAGGCTTAAATGAAGCTTAAACACTCTCTAAAATGGCGGGCCGGTAGATCAGCTTGGAATGATCGCAGCGTTGGCATCGCTGAGGCCGCGGGTTCAAATCCCGCCCGGTCCACCAATGCTTTACCATCATTTTCTTAACGGCGCAGTTAATTTATTCCGATAAACTTAAACCAGCTTGCTTAGGCAATTTAATAGCGTCGTCAAATTCAAAAAGAGCTGATGAAAAATGCCCTATGTTGAGCCCCTTTTCCTTTTCCTCGCGTTTTTGATTTTATTTATGTTAATACTACTATGGTCAGTGTATTACTCAAGAAGGGGTCGGCAGCAGAGAAGAGGGGAGACGCGGGAACCCAAACCCACCTCACCAGAAGAGGAAGGGATCGCACTTAAAGGTACACCTGAGGATTTGGTTAAAGCCGCTCTAACTCAGCGGATAGAGGGAATAAAAAATAGGGACGCCAAATCCATAGCTGGCCTCGTGGATGGGGAAAGTTACACCAAGTTTGACGATTGGCCACCCTTCGAGCGGCAGGACTCCACAGCCCTTAATCGTGAGGCAGAGGCCCTAAAGGTACTCAAGGAGTACGATTATGAAATCGCTAACTGGAAAATCGACATCTTTGATGACGCAGCCCTTGTCTCATTTATAATCCACTATCATGGGATGATTAGAGACATGAAATTCAACATCCGATCCAGGGTCACGGCGTTCCTCCTAAAACGAGGAAAAGATTGGAAAATCGTCCATGAACACTGGTCCCGCATTCCCACACCTGAATAATCTGATGGATGCCTCATCGCCTTGGCTCCCTCTCGAAATCATGTTACTCAGGTGCTGTACATCGTACACAGGACAGAGGGGAATAACCTTATATATTATCTCTTAGCTACGGTTGAAGCAAGTTAAACTTTTCGAGGCGGGTTAAATGAGGGTATTAGAACAGAAAAGAACAACAGCAAGAGATGTGTTTGCTGCACCGAGGGATGGAAGCCATTTGGAGATCAATCCCACAGGTTTTATCTGGTTACCCGTTCCTGATGCGTCGGGATATGAGATTCTAATTTGGGAAAAGGCTAGTGGGAAGAAAATTCTGACTAAACGTGTCTTTAATCATTACTTTGTGCCTGAGACGCCATTCGAACCCGGCAATTACCAGTGGACAATAACGGCTTTAGACAAGAAGGGAGATGTCATCGGAGAGAGAGAACCATGGTTTTTTACCGTTCCTGAAGACGCGTTTAAAGCCGTCTGTCCCTCCGCCGCTTCCGTTCTTAAGAAACTTGAAGATAAGCATCCTATCCTCGTTTTTCCTTGGTTCGAATTGGATCAGGTGCGAGAACGAGTACGGACAGAGCAAAAGGAGGATCTACAGCTCCTTGAGGCGGCTGTTAAACGGGCTTATGAGATGGGTATGCCGCCACAACCCATATTTCACTTGGCAGAGACAGAGCAACAAAAAAGGATGTACTATGTAAAGTATTTTAGAGAATTAAGTCAGTTTATTGACGCTAATCTGGTTGCGTGTTCTCTATACTACTTGTTTACTAAGGACTCGAAAGCAGGTGAATTCGCTAAGAAAATGATGCTTCACGTATGCGCATGGAATCCGGAAGGACCTAACGCGGTTGATGGACCATGGGGAGATGAGCCTGGCCTCCACTATTCCAGGTGCCTACATGAGTGTTACGACTGGACCCATGACCTATACAACAGTAGGGAGAAGACCTTCATCGAGAACACGCTGGCGATATATTGCAGACAGACCTATCGTAGGCTCAGGAATCAGCAATATCTTTCGAAACCAGGAGACAGCCATAACACACGACTTCCAGGCTATCTCGGCGAACAGGCCATCCTTCTCCGCCACCGCCTAGGTTTAGAGGAAGCAGAGAAGATGCTTCAGTATGTGTTAGATATCTTTACCACCTTCTTCCCCCACTGGGGAGACGAGGATGGAGGATGGGCTCAGGGAGTATCCTACGGGTCAGGATACAACAGGCTTTATATTCCCTTCTTCACCACCTTTGAAAAATTAAGTGGCTTCTCCTTCTGGAATAGACCCTTCTACAAACAGATCAAAGACTTCTTTGTGTATTGTTGCCCCTCCAATGCGGAGAATGTACCCTTCGGCGATGGACAAGAACGCGGCCGAGCCCCATGGGCACTGTTCCGGTTTTACGCCTCGAAATTTAAGGATCCAGTCTGTTCCTGGGTTGCTTCCAGACTGGAACGCCCCATTGAAATTTCAAGTGAACCGTTCCTTTTCCTTTATCCCCCATATGAAGGTAGCATCCAAGATGTCTCCCTGCCTAACGCGAAGGTGTTCCGGGGGATTGGATGGGCTGCCCTCCACAGTGACGTAAAGAATCCGGATAGGGACAACTATCTGGTTTTTAAGAGTTCCCCCTTCGGGGGTTGGAGCCATTCACATGCAGACCAGAACTCCTTCTGCATTTTGTCTGGAGGAAAGGCGCTCGCCATCGCTTCGGGATACTACGGCCCCGCATATGGTATGCCTCATCACACCCTTTGGACTCAACAGACAAAGGCTAATAACTGCATTCTCGTGGATGGAAAAGGACAACTGTGGGGAGATTTCGAGGCTACGGGAAAAATAGTCGACTTTGAGAACGAAGAGAGGTATGCGTATGTAAGTGGAGACGCCACCCCCGCCTATAAGGGTAAACTGAGCCGATTCATAAGGCACATCCTCTTCATCAGACCCGAGGTCTTCATCGTATATGATGACTTAGAGGCGGATCACCCAGCTGCATTCAGCTGGCTTCTACACTCTTACGAACCGCCAAAGATAGATAGAGACCGCCAAATAATCAACTTACAGCGGGGAAACGCGCATCTTTGGGCCAAACTTTTCGCAACCACGGCGTTGAACTTCAAGTACACCGACCAATTTGATACGCCCTACAATTTTGGCATGGAAGAGCGGTTCCACGAGGAGAGACCTAACCAGCATCACACATCAGCCACTACCGAGAGAAGCCCCGCCGTCAAAATCGCAGTTGTCATTCAAGTCTGGCCTGACAGGAAAGAAAACGAGATCAAGACATCCCGCACTGACGAGTACGTAACGGTCACCGGTCCAAGTTACTCAATCAAAGCCTGGATAGGACCCGGCCCTGCACATCTTGAGGGAACGATCAGCGGCGCGCGTGTTACAGTGGTATAAGATTGAAGGTTGGAGTTTACGCCCCTAGAAGACGGCGTTGTCGATTACGCTAAACTTGTAGCGCGCGTGCTTTAATAACTGTTCCATTTGATCATACTTTCGAGGTTTCTTTTCGGCACATGCAACACTCCTTCATCATCGAGCCAGTATTTTACGTCGTCTCCTTTCATTCTTTCAATTACTGGGGCTTCGGCAGGATACCCAAGGGCGATAACAAGTAGTATTTCAAGGTTTTCAGGTATCTTCAGCACTTGTCTTAACTTTTCTCTGTCTATAGCGCCTAGGATGCACGAGCCGAGTCCTTCATCGTAAGCAACCATAGAGATACTCATCGCTGCAATTCCGGCATCACGATCCGCGTTTGCAGAGATATTCTTGTCTAGAAGAATTACTATGTAAGCCCTTGGCATTTCTTGTTCGGTTGGCGAAAACTGAGATAGATATCCAGCCCACCTTAGGGTTCCGAACACCCCTTTTAAAGGTCCCTCGCTGTTAACAATGACATATTTTAAGGGCTGACGATTGGCAGCTGAAGGAGATAGTCTGGCGGCGTCCACACATCTAATTAATACCTCTCTTGACACTTCTTTATTTTTATACCTCCTAATCGTCCTACGCTTAATTATCTTCTCATAAATCACACCCATCACCTTTCTGATCCATTTAGCTTTTAACTGGTCATAGTGCACTTTTATCTTACCCATTATTTAACTTTCACTCATATTAAGATGATGTCTGTTGAGGCTTTGGGTATTTGTTTCGTTTATCTTTAGCTGAAGAGAGCTATAATTCGGGCTTATTTTACTCCTTCCAACTCTAAAAACTCACGAGATAACCATCCTACGCAAGGCAAGGAGGAGATTCAGCCTCTGGAACAGGTGATTGGGGCTAGAACAAATCGAAAAAAGATCGAAAGTAACCACAAACGAAATTTTAAATGGACTGAAAAATTTTATAGCCCCCCTCTGTTTGTTGTCTGTGGTAGTAGGGATATGCCCAAACCGCCGAACATTCTTCTCCTCGTCGTGGACACCCTCCGAGCCGATCACCTAGGTTGCTATGGCTACAGCCGGGACACCAGCCCCAACATTGATCGTTGGCTGGCCGCCGAGGGGGTTCTCTTCGAGTATCATTCGGCCGCAGCCAGCTATACTCATCCATCCTTCACGACGACGCTGACGGGCCGCTTCCCCCTAGACCATGGCGTTGTGGTTCAGGGTACGAGTGTCCCGCCGCGGGAGGGCATCCCTTCCGGATAAGGAGCTCTATGACCTAACTGAGGACCCCGGAGAGACCCGAAACCTGGCGTGGGAACAGCCAACCATCACAAAGAGGATGGAGAGACTGCTGAACAGGTGGATCTCCGACACCTTGGCGGACGCTGGCAGGTCCCTTGACCCCATGGTGATACAGAGGGGCGGCGAAGACACAGTTTTCCGGATACCTCTCTGGTGAAAACAACACGATCCAAAACAGTTCACGGTTCTCCGCCTCGGTCCGTTTATTCTCTACTTAAATCCAGCAAATTGTAATTCGCTCTGGCTTCAGCAGTAATCTTAGTGCCGCAAAACCTAAAAACGTTAATTTGATCATAAACTCATCAAGGTGATAAACAATTTGGGTTGTTACAAAGAGTTTGACTCTCATCGACATGAAGCTTTGCGTGAGAAAATTCAGCGCGCATGCATATTAGCATACAAGCCGGAGAGTTGTTATAGTGGCTACACGCTTTTCTCGAATTACCGTAGCAATACTTTTTATTTGATGGATATGGAGGGTCGGATGGTTCATACGTGGACCACGAGGCCGGCTAAGATAGGTGATCTCCTTCCAAACGGTCACTTGATTTATGGGCATATGTGGCATGGAATGGTTGAAGTTGACTGGCACAGCCAAGAGTTGTGGTACTATCCATGCACGCAACATCATGACTTCGCCGTCATGCCTAATGGCCACATAATGGTCCTCGCTGGTCATAATCCTCCCATCCATGAAAAGCGATTTAATCTCCAGATTTACCCAGATGGGGAATACATCCCCGCCTACTTTATAGAGGTGGATCCGAAAACTAACGAAGTCGCGTGGCGATGGGAGGCTGACGAACACATCGAAGAGTTGAAGAAAGTGGGAATTGAATTCCCTCGACCCTCGAAACCAACAGTTAAATTACTCGATGTCTTCCATTCAAATACCTGTGAGGTATTATCAGACACAAAGCTAGGAAGAGAGGACCCCAGGTTTAGAGCCGGCAACGTCGTTTTCAGCCATCGGAACCTAGATGTCATCGGAGTGATTGATAAGAAAACTGGGGAGACTGTCTGGGCCTGGGGACCCGGAAAATTGGATAAGCAACATATGCCAACCCTTATACCGGATACTCACCCAATCACGGGAGAGCCGATGCTGGGGGCAGGACACTTCCTAATCTACGACAACGGAGACACAAGAAGATCCACGCAGGTTATCGAGGTGAATCCAAAAACCGAGGAAGTGGTCTGGAGATACGCGCCAGAAGGGTGGTGGTGTGGAGGTGGACTTGGCGGGGCTGAAAGGATGCCTAACGGCAACACGGTTATATGTGAGGGAGGAACCCGGGGAAGACTATTTGAGGTGACTCCTAGAGGAGAGATCGTCTGGGAATACTTAACACCATACTTCGACGGATGGGCCCTAACCGGAGTGAGGCCATCAACTCATTCCATCTACAGGTGCATCAGATACCCACCTCAATATGTAGAAAGTATCTTTAAAGAAATCCCCAATAGCGAGCTGTATAAGCGTCTGTTGCGCTAAAAATGGGCTTCTATGTATGAGAAACGGAGGGGAAAGTGCGAAGCTTTTGAACTTTTAACAAGGTGATTAATTGGGTTATATTCGGAAAATTACATTCTGCGCGTTTGTCATCAGAGCATAAAAGCCTGCGTATATAACGCAACTAAGCGTGGACCGTTATGTTAATCCCATTTTCTCTGTCCCTGAGCGTTGGCATCGCTGAGACCGCGGATTCAAATCCCGCCCGGTCCACCAATAAAAATGGCTTTAATTTGGAAAAGAAGATGTTTTCAGTGGTTTCTCGAACGGATTAAATCCAAGAATTGGGACGATCCCGGGACAGTTCCCAATTGAAATTGACTGGGGAGGCTTTAAACACTATCTCGTTAAAACTCACACGCAGAAAAATGCTTATGATCTCTTAAGAACCGCTGGATTCTGCCTTCGCTGAGAAGCCTCCCGCTTTTCGGAATCATCCCTTCAGGGTTGCGAGTTGAAGCCCAAGTCTTACCAATTACAGGCCTAGCCATTTATTCAACCGCACCTCTAAGGATTCCTCGTTAACTCTTAAAGTAAATCTTAGGGGAGATCCTTTCCTTTAAAATCCCCGATGGTGAAGGAAACATCTGGGGGATACCGGTCACGCATCGAAAAAGGGCTGCTTCTCCATATCGGTTAGATAAAGGCCGGCAGTGCCCTGCTGACCCTTGAGAAAAAGCCTCCCTCTCCTGCGCCTAACAGGAAATTGGCAGATATTTTCTTCCCCTCTTTGGGGTTAAAGAAGAGGATACTAGCATCAGCATTTAGGTGCCTTCGTCTCTGACTTAAAGATCTTGGTCCAGAGGTTTTCGATGAAGGCGGCCTTGGTCTTCTCCTAGCCTTTGGGGTCAAGGGTTCGTAGTGGTTCATGTTCTTTGATCCATTGGAGTTTTTCCCTGATGAGTAGTTCCTTTAGGGCTGGGTCCAAGATCGCAACAACCATTAGCCCTTCCATATGAAGGGGCAGGTCGAAGCTGAAAGGTATAGGCTCAGAAACAAGTATGTCTGGAACAGATTGCAACTTGGCCGGGTTTAAAACCTCCATAAGATGTTCTCGGGCTTGATGGCCTAGGTGCTCCAACGAAACGTTGACTGATATGGAGCCACCTCGATTATTTTCACAACTTCAACCCCCTCTCTTTTTGGCAGCGAACAAATATCAATCTCTTCAAAACCTCTCTGGGAAATCTCTCGCCCTTCCTACTTTCACGTTTCATCTGAACCCTTTGGAATTGTCTTCAGTGTTCGATGTCCGGATGTTCCTTTGCCAAAGTTGTAAAGTCTGTCTTTGTATCTCTCTGATACGTAGCACGTCAGGGCCTCTCCTGCGAATATTGTATGGTCTCCAGTAATGATCCTTCCTCTTACTTTGCATTCGAAGCAGGCGACCGCATTCTTGATCAATGGAGGCCCAACGTACTTAGATTTGAGCGTCCGTATGCCGTAATTGGCGAATTTGTCAACACATCTTCCTGAACAAGAACCAGTGGATTCGATTAGGTCTTTCATCTCTTCGTTTGGGAAGGCAAGTACGAACTCGCCTATCTCTTCGATCAGCTCATGGGTATACCTTGAATGCCCTATGCTTACAGCTAACATTGGAGGTATATCAGAGGTAATCATGCTCCATCCAGCTGGCATGATGTTAGGCCTGCCCTTCTTGTCGCAGCTGACCACGAGCACTACGGTCTCAGGGAACCGTCTTCTTATAGCTTCAGACCAAGAAACTTCCATCATGATGTACCATCGTCCTGAACTGGGGTTTGCTGTGCTATTTTCTCTTGGAATAATATATGCCTTTAGCAGTGATGCGGGCTATTTACCCTCTTCTGGAGCATGGAGCGCTAAGCAGTAACATCTCCAGTTGAGTCGTACTTTTTCCCATTAGCCCAAAGTAGCAAGAAGGGTCCTTTCCTTTAACCGATGTGTTGGATTACCCACTTCGCCACTATTCAAGATTGCTTTTGGGACTCATGGAAGTACATTTATATGATTTATTGGTACAATCTAGTGGCGATGAAAATGTCCAAGAACGAGGTCGTACTTGAGGTCACGGACACGAATAAAAAGTCTGACATCAAAAATGCCATAGTCAGAATAGACCCGGATACTATGGCGAAACTAGGTATAGAAGAAGGAGACGTAGTGGAAATAGAAAGTAACAAGAAATATGAGAGAACCACTGGTGCGACGGTCTTGCGGCTATTTGAAGATGACCGTGAAAAAGGCATAATCAGAGTCACGGGCCCCGTTAGGAGAAACGTTGCTGTCTCGCTCGGCGAAACGGTTGTGGTTAGAAAAGCCGAGGTTGCGGATGCTGAAAGCGTTACGTTAGCGCCAGTAGACATGATTCTTAGTGTTGACAAAGATTTCACGAGGTACATCAAGACCGAGGCTTTAGCCGATAGACCGCTATTGGAAGGCGACATACAGATTGCGTTCATGTTGGGACACCCCATTGCGTTCAGAGTTGTCCGCACTGAGCCGAAGGGGTTTGTTCGATTGCGTGAAACTACAACCCTACACATACAGCCAAAATTTGACGGACACAACTTCTACGAACAAGACTAAGAAGCTTAGTAAGAACAGTTTTTGCGTCCTATGCACCGACTTTATAGCGAAACTTATGTTTGTCTGGATGTGCAACAACTCTCGAAGCGTTAACTCCGAACTAGATTGGAAATATCCAGATTGAGGTCACTATAAGACTTAAATATAGAAGACAGGTGATTTCCTAAATAGGTTAGGTTCCGTACGATGGAGGAATGTATATGAGTGAAAAACTAATTTCCGACTACGTAATTGTGGGAAAACTAGTCTTCACCAGCGGGATGACTGGTGGACCAGGTGATGTTAAGACTCAGATCAAGAATACATTGGAGAAGCTGAGGAAGACTCTGGAAGAGGCTGGGACCTCATTTGATAACGTCATTAAAGCTACCGTCTACTTAGCCGACATATCTGATAGAAAGAGATACTTGAATGATCTATGGCGCGAGGCTTTCCCGAAGAACCTTCCAGCAAGAACATGCGTCCAAGTTGGTATGGATCCGGGCGTGGCCGTCGAAATCGAAATGATCGCGAAAATACCTGAAAAGTAGGTCAAAACAGCGCACAAAGGGGTAAAACTGGGATTTTCTATGAGTTTGATATAAGGTAGGTGAATTTTTTGTCATGGAGGCATATACGGCTTAACATTCTGCCAGTCTTTGTTGATTATATGTTGGATGAAGGAATACCCAAATTAGCCCCTGAGCTACCTCCACCACGGGGTTACTCAGCTGAAGAAGTAGAGGGGTTCGTTAAGAACACGATGAAAATGCTTCAGTCCTCCATAAGAAGAGTAAAACTCCTAGACCCCTATCTAATCAGAAGCGAGGATGATTTTTACAAGATGAGGGAAAAATTGACCACGGAAGTAGACTTCTTGCTGCCGGTCCAAGTGGGACACGAGTATAGAGCTGGCTGGCGTGATACAGGTCCTGTCATTGTTAAGTTGGGAGATTTTGGGAAACCCATTATTTGCGTTTCTCTATCAGTATGGGGCTTCGATCATGCCCTCCAACCATTCTCAGTCTTGAAGGCAACGGGGAGAGAAGCCTACTTCTCAGCCGACATCGACGACCTCAACCGTCTCTTAAAGATATTGAGAGTTAAGAAGGCGCTGAGCAAATCGAAGGTAATTCTATTTTCCAATTATCCTACTCTCACTACTGGCACGATCTACGACCCATTAATAATAAAGAATAAGATCGGATTAGATTTGGAATATTGGAACAGGCAACACATCAACCGTGTATTCAAGAAGATCCTGATCTCTAAGGCCGAGGAGGAAGCTGACAGGTGGATCAAGGATGCCAGTGAGATACGTTTCCTGTACCGTGATGGCGAGGTTGGCCGTAGGTACATCGTCGAGCAGGCAAAGCTTTATTTGACATTGAAGAAGCTCGTCGAAGATGAGGGTATAGATGTCTTCGCTGGATGTCGGCCTGTCGATCACGACCTCTTTGACGCACCCGCGTGTTTCTCATATGTCAAGCTGAAGGATGAAGGTGTCCCATGTATCTGTGAGGCCGACCTAAATGCTGGAATCGCAATGATGATGCTAATGTACCTCTCAGATAAGCCCGCTGATATGGGAAATGTCTTAATGCCCACTGATAAACCTGATATGGAAGACTTCAAGGTTCCCAACCCCGAAAAGAACACTCTAATAATCACCCACTCCGTTACCCCCCTGAGACCAGACGGCTTCGACACTCCACAAAACCCATACATGATATGCGGCACCCACTGCGATACCTGCTGGGCGTTCAACACATATACGGAGCTGAGACCAGGGCAGGAGGTAACTATGGCTAGGCTCAACTGGCAAGGCGATAAGCTACTGATTTCAGAAGGAAAGATTAAATACAGCAAGTTGACGCCGGCACAAGGGAATAGAGAGTGCGTCTACATAGAGGTGCCTAATCGTCTCAAACTATTTCACGTCTTGGCTAACTATGGAAACCACCTCACTTACGTCTATGGTAGCTATAGAGAAGAATTGGGCGATCTGTGCAGGCTTCTTGGCATCCAGCCTGAGTATGTCTAGCCGATAAGCCCCTGTTTCTCAAAGCCTCAATCTCCATGTATGGTCTTGTAAAATCGATGGACTATACCCTAAAAAAGAAACTATTCAACAGTGGGTATGCCCATATCTTCTAAAACGCTTCTTAGCTTATCGATGAATCCTTCTTCAAGATCTACTGTAGGAAGCCTCTCATAAGCTAAGGATATCACGCCTCTTAACCTAAGCGTTTCTTTCTCCAGTTTACTAAACGGTATAGGATACATCGAAGAGAATTCCAGATATGGACGATACTTGTTAAAATCACTTTTGCTTTTTCATCATTTCCTTTTATGAATTCTTTATAGGGCTCAGCTGTTAGCTCCGGTATGGCGCATCCAGGCATATCGCCCTTTGCTCCCAAAATGAGTTCTTCTAGTAGTTGCTTTCCGGCCGTTCCCCCAAAAATTATCATTTCTGTTAGTTCTAATATTTCCTGAATTTTAGTTGACGATTCTATTCCTTCAACTTTTACGTATCGTATATTCTCATCTTTGAAAAGTTTACCGATAAATGTTGAACACATATGCGTATCTTCTTCAGCGTCTTGTATAACTATGGGAATTTCCACAGCGCTTACGATGGCTCTATAGTGTTTTATTAAGCTGCGAGTTGATCTAATCGGACCAAATAAAGGAGGCGTTACTATTACTCTATCCGCTCCCACATCTTCAGCGTATTTGCTTAGCTCAATAACTGGGCTCGTTGTAAAATGCGAAGTGCCGAACAAAACAGGAACCCTGCCATTACCCTCTTCAACAGCGATTTCCATCAATCTTTTACGTTCTTTATCAGAGAATTTATAGAATTCCCCGCCGAATATCGATAGTGCTGAACCATTAGTGCTAAACCATTAACGCCTTTTTCAATAGAAAAATCGATTAGTCTTCTCTGACTCTCCTCATCCATTTCTCCATCATCGTTACAGACGGTACGTAAAGCTGGAAAGATTCCTTTGAAAATTTTTCCTAAGCAAACTATCTCCTTTTCAATCTAACACGCGCGTTTTACATTCTCTATTATCTCAATAGATCAATTTTTATAATCTTATTTTTTTCTTTTGTTTAAGTTTACAGAAGCTTATATTTATTATTCCCCGAGGGTGACGTATCCCCAACCAGCAATTTTACCTGCACCCCAGATTCTGGATGGAGGTTCTGGGCTGGTCCAGTTTGTGCCGTACATCTTATTCAAGAATATTAACATCCATGCATCATCGCCGGAAGCTACCCAGCCAAGGCGTACCTGCAAAGCGTAGACGGCTCTGTAGATGGCATTGTTACCGACAGCCCAGATGGACATGCCTGCACGGTCGAGAACTCTTGCTGCCGTTACCAACCCTTGCATTGCTTCCCATGGGTAACCGGTGTAGCCAGGGTTGGCTGATAGGGAACCGCCACGGCGCAGATCATCTGGGAGGATGCCATCAATGTTGATGCCTTGTTTTACTGAACCTTGAGGATTAATCTGGCGTGGATCGCTTTCATTGAAATGCCATGATAAATCATTTTCAGGTCCTCCGTATGCTGCAGGTTCCGGTTTAGGTCCGACTACGAGCTGTATCCAGTAATCGCGGATTGCGGTTAAGTTAGTGTTGTCTCCGAGGTAACGATAAATAGCGGTCAGAGAGCCGAACGCCATGGTTCCCCAGTTATTTGGACGTATTTCAAACATCTGACGCATGGTTCTGCCATCAGTGGCTACATAAACATCGGCCATGTTCCGGCACCATGTCTCAAATTCCGGCGTCCTATATCCTACAAGGTCTGCTGCCATAACATATGCCGCGATTTCTCTTGCCCATGCCAAGGTATTCCCTGCTGGCTTGTCTCCGCTGACAAGTTTCACACATGCAGCAACAACCTTATCCCTATAGCTCTGAATGCCTGTTCTTGCGTAAACAATTGCGGCGGCAAGAATCTGTACGTTATTATTGCTATCTTGGTCGGATACGGTAGCCTGATTCGGGTATGCCGCATCGGCTGCAGCTAAGACCGTGGTCCATGCGTCTCCGGACATTGACAAATTAGCAAGCTCTGCTGCAGAAGTCCATATTCCGATTACAGGCGATGGTGGCGGCGATGACGGCGTAGGGTTTCCCTGCATATATGTGCTATATATGTAAATCAGAATGAGCGCCATTATTACAAGCAATGTTATTAGACTCGTAGTTCTTGCTTTTGATATTTTTAATCTCCTCCTTAATGATTATTATGAGTTTTCGTTACATAAGATTATTGGTAGGTTGAGTCTATAGGGAGAAATCGAAAGAAATGGTAGCTCAATATTCAGATGCGCCTAAATTAAGCGGTTTTCTAAATTATACAATAAATTTAAGTCTCCATCAAAAGATTGGAAGAAAATTATCTCAGCAATTGAAAAAAGAGGTAAGAAACAGGCGGAAGAGTTAAGTTTTTATTTAAACAATTTGTGAGAAAACAAAATGTATCCATTAAATGAGAGGAGTCTAAAAATTGTTAAATATTCGTACCATTTCAAAACCGATAAGAAAATTTTCAAAATGCTGCCAGCGGCTCTGATGCCAGACGGTTCTGAGATCACCATTCCCCTAGCTGTCATAAGAGGCGTGGAAGACGGCCCTGTTTTAAGCGTGGTCGGTGGTGTACACAGGAATGAATACGAAGGTCCACTTGCCATCCGCAAATTGATAAAGGAACTCGAACCGACCGGTGGCAATTACCCCAGCCTTTATCTCTTCTACGCGAAATAATCCTATAGACCAAAAAATCTCGCTAGAGTATTCCCTGGTAAACCGAATGGCACAATCTCAGAAAAAATGGTATACGTCATAGTGGATAAGATAATTATTAAATCTGATTACGTTATTGATCTGCATAGCATGGGAGATGGGGAATTTGAAACATTGAATCTTGTAGGTTACTATGATCTTCCAGGGGATTTAGGTAAAAAATCTTTGGGGCTCACGATGATGTTTCCTATTGAGACTGGTTTTAGAATGGCGAATTCTAACATGGGTCGACTTTCTGACGCATCGATTGAAAAGGGTATACCGGCCATAGGAACTGAATGTACGGGGAGAGGAGTTGAATCAAACGTTCAGACATACCTCATGGGAATTAAAAATGTGATGAAGAACTTAAACATGATCGAGGGAGAACCGGAGGGATTGCCAGAAAAAGAAGGTATATCAAATGGCATGATATGAATACGAGTATAGGCGGGTTCCTTGAAATTCATGTAAAAATTGGAGAATGGGTCACTGAAGGAGAAGTATTAGGCGGAATTAAGAACATATTTAACGATCGGGTTTCCGAGTTAATAGCACCCATTGATGGGCTTGTATGTGCAAGAAACATTAAGCCGTAGTTAGACCTGGAGAGAGGATATTCCTTTTGGGCCAAACCTAATTCTTTATCCTTTAACTGTAAAGCATTTAGAGAAATCATATTTTGAGTATGCTTAAAAGGGCTTATCTTAAGTTATTAAAACTTCTTTATACCCATAGATAGGGAATACTCCATTAAACGTCGGAATCCTCAAATTTGCATACAGAAAGAAGACAACTTTCTCAGTTTCTCACATATTTCCTGCGTTCAGCATACTCTTACATCAGCTTTTTGGTCAGAATATTCGTAATCCAGAATGCCGACGCGCTAAACTGGTTCGCTGCATGTTATTTTGAAGTTTCAACCTCGCCCTCCAGTTTGTCCCAGTTGATCTCCTCACCAAGACCAGGATTTTCAGAGACATATACATAGCCTTCTCTGTAGTTCTCCGTGAGTTTTTCTCCATAGATATCCCAAAAGTCCGCGATAGACCTGTCCTCTGGGACCTTAGGATGCAAGAGTCCAAATTCGTAGTATCCCGTGTTCATGGTAGCACACATGCCATGGAGCGTGGCAGCACCTCCACCGTGAGGTTCAGCGCTTAGGCCGAAAGCCTCTGCTAGGGCCACTGTTTTCAGGAATGGCGTCAGTCCACCCCTATCCCATACGCCGACCCTGACGAAGTCTGCAATTTTTCTAATAATGTATTCGGCGGCGCTGTATAGGTGCCCAGTTACAGATTCAGGTACAAGTATTGGAACTTTTACGGCTTCCTTTAGCTTGGCCAATGCATAAAAGCTATATTCGTTCAGAGGCGACTCGAACCAATAGAAGTTTAGCTTCTCTATCTGCTTTCCGACCCAGATAGCATCATTAAGGGAGTAGCGCGAGTATGGATCCAGCATGAGTATCATGTCATCTCCAACTCTTTCTCTAACAGCTCTGCAAGCTTCGGCATCGCGTTTTGGTTCCCCCCAAGGATGAATCTTAAAGGCTGTGAAGCCTCTTTTTTGGCATTCCTCTGCAAAGTCTGCATAGGCCTCCGGCGAGTCTAAGCCTCCATTGTCGTCTCCGTCAGCGGTGCTAGCGTAGGCCGGAACCTTATTTCTGTAAGATCCTATAAGCTTGTATACTGGTAAACCAAAGTACTTGCCAGCGAGATCCCAAAGGGCGACATCTATGAGTGCCAACGTATGTTCGCTGATATTGAATAATGAGTGACAGAACCATATGTGTTGCCAGATCTTCTCCCGAGCTAAGGGATCCTCACCGATCAATAAGTTCTTGGCAATAAAATGAACTTTGTCGGCTTGGCATACCTCCCCATCGCCCACAAACATCCCACTCACACCTTCGTCCGTGTCAATCTTGATAAAGAGACGCTTTCTCGTCGACACGACACCAGGAGCATACTCTTTACGGTTTGTCGCAAAGTTCTTATTCCAGTTCCTCGAAGTGCAGATCACAAGTTTAGTTTCTACACTTGTAATCTTCATATGTTGCCCTCCAGTATTGTTCACAAATTCTAAATAATTAAGTACTTAATTATAAATATGTCAGGTTCGACAAGGAGGAATTCGATTTTGGGCGGCTTTATTGGCCGAATTTTGAAAGTCGACTTGACTAGAACAAAGATTAGGAAACAAGAACTGCAGGAGAGCTTCTATAGGGAATGGTTCGGCGGATACGGTCTTGGCGTCAGGGTCCTCTACAGCGACATAATTCCTAAAACTGATCTGTTGGACCCTGGAAACATCATAGGTTTGACTACAGGTGTTCTTACGGGGACGCTTGTGCCCTTAAGTGGCAGCTTCACAGCAGTCGGCAAGTCCCCCTTAACTGGAGCATGGAACGATAGCAGATGCGGAGGCTTCTTCGGACCAGTGCTTAAGAGAGCTGGCTATGATGCCATATTCGTCTCTGGGAAGGCTTCTAAACCCGTTTACATCTGGATAAACGAGGATAAAGTAAGAATCATGGATGCCAGCGAAATCTGGGGAAAGACCACCAGTGAGACGGAGAAGATCGTTAAGGAGAATCATGGTAAAAAAGTTCAGGTTGCCTGCATAGGTCCATCTGGAGAAAAGCTTTCTAAAATCTCCTGCATCACGCATGATAGGGGACGTGCCGCCGCGAGGGGAGGATTCGGTGCAGTTATGGGCTCAAAAAACTTGAAAGCCGTAGCTGTCACAGGAGACAAGAACGTGGCTGTCGAAGACCTTGATGCCCTTAAAGAACTTAGGAAGAATTTCATCGACCTCATTAAGTCGGCTTGGACCTACTGGGCTTACGAGAAGTATGGAACCACCGGGCCGGTTGAGGCATTCGCTCTTATCGGCGAATCACCCATAAAAAACTGGGCTGGCATCGGTTCGGAGGAATTTCGCACGTCTGAGAAGATCGGGTCTGAAAGCATCCACAAATACGTTGTTCGGCGTTATGGTTGCTGGGGCTGTCCAATTAATTGTGGTGCATGGGTAAAGATAGAGGACGGTCCCTATGCCACGGAGACGCATAGGCCTGAGTATGAAACCGTAGCGGCGTTTGGAGGCCTACTGCTTAACGACAACATAGAGTCGATCATATACGCGACCGCTATCTGCAACGAGTATGGTTTGGACACTATTTCAGTAGGAGCCACAATTGCCTTTGCAATGGAGTGTTACGAGAAGGGGTTGATAACCAAAAAAGATACTGATGGCATTGAACTGAAGTGGGGTGATACTGAGGCTATTGTTCGAGTGACAGAGAAGATAGCTCGAAGAGAAGGCTTCGGCAACGTATTGGCTGATGGTGTCAAGTTAGCCTCAGAAAAGATCGATAAAGGTTCGGAGCGATACGCTATGCACGTTTGTGGGCAGGAATTGCCGATGCTTGACCCTAAACTACTTACTAGACATAGTTATGAACTAGGGCTAGTTTACGTTGTTGACGCTGCCCCTGGCAGACATACGCATGGAATAGGATTAGATAATGCAATACAAGCCCTAGGCGTATGTACATTCATAGGATGGATGGGCGCTAAAGCCGGAGGCATTGGATCTCTTTACAACTTCTTAAAGGCTGTAACAGGATGGAACCTTACTGAGAAAGACTTCTTAATAGTCAGCAACAGAATCGCAACGCTACGCCAAGCTTTCAATGTCCGAGAAGGCTTCGAACCATCAGACTTCAAATTACCCGATAGAGTCCTTGGGAAACCTCCGCACAAATCAGGTCCCTTAGAAGGGATAACGCTTGACTTAGACTCTCATATCAAAGAGTACTTTAATTCAATGGGCTGGGATTACCGTACTGGCAAACCCTCACAAGAGAAGCTAAAAGAACTTGGCTTGGAAGACGTGATTAAAGACCTTTACTAGAACAATGATGTTGAGGGCTCCGTATGAAGTATGAGGATGTTATTGAGGCTGTCCCAAAATATGAGGATTTCCTGACTGTTGATGAGCTAAATGAAAGTTCCCGCATGCTTACAGAGAAACATCCTGACCTTGTTAAATTCTTCCAAATAGGCAAATCGACATGTGGAGAGCCCATCTACACCTTAAAAGTAGGCGAGGGAGAGAGCAAGGCTATCCTCATAGGCTTTCCGCATCCAAACGAGCCGGTTGGCAGCTTAACCATTGAATTTTTTTCTAAGATGCTGGTTGAAAATAAGAGCCTCCGTGAACAGCTGAACTTTACGTGGTACTTCATAAAGGTCGCTGATGTTGATGGAGCACGCTTAAACGAGGGGTGGTTTAAGGGAAGATATGAAAACGTTAAGTACGTGTTGAACTTGTACAGGCCTCCGACAAATAAGCAGGTAGATCGGAATTTTCCAATAGAGTATAAAACGTTGAAGTGGGATAAGCCGATACCTGAGACAAAAGCCATAATGAACCTAATCGACAGAGTTAAACCAAACTTCATTTTCTCACTTCACAATGACTCTTTTTCAGGCGTCTACTTCTACGTTTCAGAAATCTGTCCTTCGCTTTATCCCAAGCTTAAAAGGCTCGCAATTTCTCAGAATCTTCACCTACATATGGGCGAACCGTACCCGTATTTTCAGAAACTTGACGATGGCGTATTTCATATGCCAGTAGAGGAAGTAGTATACGACTATCTTGAGAAATACTCAGGTAAGGATCCCGCCACTATTCGGAAATACGGAGCGGGCGTATGGGACTATGCCATGCGTGTCAGCAACACGTTCACTATCATATGTGAAGTGCCGTACATATTTAACGAGAAAATCTCTGACAAAACGCCGACAACAATTACAAAACGCATGGCAGTCTTAAGGAGCGTAGAAACCTCCGAAGAAATCTATAATCTAGTTAAAGAAAGATATGATAGGTTGGAGAATCTGTTAGATCCAGAGTCTTCCTTTTACGATGTTGTGACGGAGTATATAAAGTGCCACAAATCCATGTTGGACGCTAAAAAGAACTGGGCAGAAACGAACAGGTCTCTTAATGTGCCTGCAACCGTCTCAGAGGTCTTCGAAAAAGTTGTCATCGAAAAATACAAAGGATTGGAAATGGTTGGACAGTTCATCCGTTTGCTGGATGAAAGCATAAGGAGATGTGCTTCAGAAAAAAGCAAACTTCAAAAAGAAAGGTCCTTATTGCTTATGGAACTTAAGAGGCTAAATAAAGAGGCTAATAAAGATACCAAATTCGAGGTTGTGCCCATACAGAAACTCGTCCGAATACAGGTTGGAACAGCCCTTCACGCTGCAGATTTCATCTCTCACACAGGAGTATGACTTTCAAGCCTCCACTTCATGATTGCTTTGCATTTTATAGATTACCTAAGAGCGGCAGTATACGCATGATAAACTATGCTCATAATCGTCAGAAAAACCATATTTGGGATTCTCGTTCACTATCAAGATAGCTTAAGGTTTTCCTTCGCGCTTTAACTCCGCCACATACTAATATGGTTAGCCTACTTTATAAGGATCTTCAACTTGTTTCAGTTCTCTAAGGAAATTGGCAAGTTTCTCTACGGCCTCATTAAGTATTTTTTCTCCTTTTTCTTTTGAAGCGCGAGACGGATCTCCCCACGCTCCCGACTCATGAAGGTGTGGCCAAGGCCATGAACCCGTTGCACCATATTCTTCTCTCATTCTAGTTAGAAAAGGCGGGTATCCCTTATAGCCTTCCGCCAAGTCCATTCTTGTTCTGACGCCGCAAGCCATGGCTAAGGAGGTCTCAATTTCTCCTGAGTGCACATCATGCATTTTTGTTTCCTTCAGCTTCTCTCTTAGTTTGCTTGTACTGAGAAATGGCTTATAGTGCACGATGAACGCCTCCGTCTCGAATGCAATTTCATGAATAAGAGGATCTATCGCCATAAAATTCGCTCCGCATCCGTCCAATATCACTATCTTTTTGAACCCATGCCTGATTAAACTCATACAGACATCCCTCAAAACAGCCTTAGATATATCGTTTCTCAGGGAAATAGTTCCCGGCCAGTTCATTCCCCATTCGTCCCATCCGTAGGGTATAAGCGGAGCTACAACCGGTTTAACCTCCTCCGAGACCAAGTCAACCGCCCTTTTTATAACTTCCATTAACACGAAGTTGTCTGTTCCTAATGGGAGATGCTTTCCATGTTCTTCCACTGAACCAATTGGAACGAGCGCAATTTTAGATTCCTTCAACCTATCTCGAACTTCAATCCAAGTCATTTCATCCAAATAAACCAGTGTTTGACCTTTCTTTCCCATCTTGGTCACCAAAGTGAAGTTGATATTGTACGTATTTAAAGTTCTTTTTCTTTCTTATATGTAACTGGTTATCTAGTAACATACTGCTGGATTTGGGCACTAAATTGTTCGAGTTGTCAACTTAATTTTAAATAGGATACTCACATAATTATGGAGGCGAATTAAACATGGATGTGAATAAAGTTCTTCCCGTTTTTCAGCCTTGGAAGGGAAGCGAGAACGTTCTATTAGCCAAGAACACTTGGCCTGAAATCAAGAAACGAATAGACGAGGGGCTGGACACGGTTCTAGTGCCACTAGGCTCTACTGAGCAGCACGGGCCCATATTACCTTCAGATAACGACATCTTTAATTCTGTTCAGCTGTGCTTAAGGGTGGCATCAAAATCTGGAAGAGCACTTGTAGCCCCGCCCCTATGCTACGGAGTCTCTGAACATCACATGGATTTCCCTGGAACAATCTCAATAAATCCAAACGTTTTCACGAAACTCCTAAAACAGATAGCCCTGTCTCTTCACCGTCATGGAATAAGAAACGTTTTATTCGTTACTTGTCATGGGGGAAACATGACCGCAATAATGAACGCTGTTTGGATGCTGCGTCAGGAGCATCCAGACCTACTTTGCGCCGCTGTCCACCCCTATGTCTTCTCGGCTGGCTACATGGATAAGGCACGTGAGTCTGAGCCTGGAGGCTTAGGGGTAGACAGAGTTTCCCATACCTGTGAAACTGAGGTTTCAGTTGCTCTGTACTTGAGACCTGAGGAGGTTAGGAAGAAAAATCTAGTTAAGGATATAAGCCCACTGGCGAAGGAAAAATACACAAAATCCGACGTTCAGATTCCTGGCGTCTCTATATACTTTGGTTTAAGAACCCCAGAAATCAGTGTCACAGGGGTCGTAGGAGATCCGACAAAGGCAACAGCAGAGAAAGGTGAGAGGATAATGGAATACATGGCGAACGGTCTTATCGATCTGATAGATTCACTGCCGAAGATAAGATCTAAGATCTACAAAAGAGGCCTGAAGATGCCTACCTAAGCCTTATGAATTTTAAATTAAGGTGGAAAGGTTTTTAGAAATCTTCTGTTGCCTTTTAAAGGGTCATAGGTAGCGAAATCGGTCTTTCCACTTCTCTAATCTATAAGCGGCCGAGCCAGGGATAAGGTTCCATTAGCCTGCTGGACACACGCAAAGGCTACACCAGCTGGAATTGAGCTGGATGAGAAGGCTATAGAAGAGTATGCGGTTAGGAAGCCCGATTAGTTATTATTGAAAAGCCTGCCGTATCGATGATCGACTGATAAATGTCAAAAAGTTACCGAAATAGAATCAAATTTAAATATTAATAAAGACGGCATTTAAAAAATCGGTGGAAACTATGATTGAAAATATGTTGTTTAAGAAGGTCTATGGATGCATTGCCGCCGGCTTTGTGGGTGCAGCGCTGGGGGAACCTTCTCGAAGACTCGGTGGCGGGGTCTTCGACTGCTACGAAGGCCTCTGCGGACCCATCGAAGGCGCCCATTGGAAAGTCATTGACGAGGTACTGGGAAAACCTGTTGATAGATTGCTGCCACAGACAAAGGCTTGGATTGGTGGAGAAGCACCTAAAGTGGGATATGAAGCGTTGGAATGGAGAACCCTAAGATGGCATAACGGTCCATTATTCAGACTCCCAGTGGTCAACTATCCACCTGGGACGAATGAAGATGGCGGGGAAAGAAAGTGGCTGGTAATGAAGGCGATTTTCGATAAGGGTGGACGAATAAACAAGGATGATCTACGTCAGGCATGGTTAAAATATGTTAAACCTGAATGGTTTGGGTATCACCTCCTCCCCCGTGACAAGTACACATATGAAAACATGAAGAAGTATCCTGCTAGTGAAGTGGGCAAATATGACAGATGGCCCGGAAACGTCGACGTCATAATGATGATCCATCCCATGGGAATAATCAATGCGTGTGATCCCTGTACGGCGGCTCAAGACGCGCTCGATGTGTGCCAGACAATTCAATCGTCGCTGATCAGTTATGCCCCAGACGCAGCGGCTGCGGTTGCGGCGGGCATCGCAGAGGCATTTAAGCCTAATGCAACAATAGACTCCATAATAGAGGAGTCTAAGAAATACGTGGATGAAAACATTAGTCAGGTGATCGATGAGTGTTTAGGTATCGCTAAGCAGTCGCCAGATATCTTAGAGGTTAGAGAACCCTTCTGGAGAAGATTCGGAGGCAGAGTTCCAACAGACTCCCTAGAGGTAGTCGGCGAGTCTTATGCAATGTTTTGGATCACTAAGGGAAACCCTAAGCAATGTATGATTGGAGGAGCTTCTCTGGGCAGAGACTCTGATTGTGTAGCCAGTATTGCGGGTGCCATAGCGGGAGCGTATAAGGGTATAGATGCCATACCAATGGATTGGGTGGAAACCTGCAACAATGCTATATTGAACGACCCCCATGAGCTTATCGATATGGGCATTGAGGAGATGTCTGAAGCACTTTATAATGTCCTCCTAAAGAAAATGAAAGAACGCGGAGAACAAATACAAATTTTAGAATACATGACGAAATGAATCACTAAACTTTTCTCACACTTTCTCCGTTCTCTTAGAGGTTTCCACATCCCTTTTTTCCTAAAGAAGTGTTACAGATTGCGTTTATGTTGGGACATCCCATCGCCTTTAGAGTTGTCCGCACTGAACCGAAGGGTTTTGTCCGCATGTATGAGACAACAACGCTGAATATACAATCAAAATTTGACGGACATAATTTTTACGAACAAAACTAAGAATCCTAATGTGAACAGTTTTTACATTTTATATTGGAAGTATCCATATTGATGTCACTATGAGACTTATCGCAACCGAGACGGATATAGCAAAGCTTGTCCCTATCGCTAATCCCGCCGCTAGTATTCGGTAGTTCTTTCTCCACCACTCTTCTCCCTTGTACCTTGAAATGGCTGTTCTCACAAGAAACCCCATCATAAGAGTCGTTGCGAAATGGGGTGTGATCTGAGTTCCCGCAGCCAAACCTACAGCTGACAAGAAACCAGTTACGTCGGTGATGAAATAGATGGCTGCGCCCGCCAAGAATGAGGCGACCAGCCAAATTGGATTGAAGAGACCGGCCTCTCTTCCTCTTATCCATATAGCAAGATTGATGGCTTCAACTCTCCAGAAAATTCTTGCTCCAGGATAAATGCCTGAGGGGATAGGTGCCAGATACCAGTACAACTGCACGAATAGATACCCCACAAGAAACATAAGAGGAAGAAGGAGGAACCTTGCCTTAAGTAGGTCTCTTATAGAAGTACCCGTCAATTGGGCAACTTTGAAGTTGGTCAGCCACCATGTTCCTTCAACATTTATTAGAGTCGGAGCAAACCATACCTCGACGCCCGAGTAACCACTGGCATAGTAAATCAGGTTCAAAGGGACATTAACGTCAATGTTGACGCCGGTTTCACCTAGCATTTGACTGTTCACCATGGTCATGATTAAAGGTGTGATGACAAACAAAGGAGCAGCTATGTACAGTGGGAAATCTGTTAGCAGATGATAGATCACGATCCCGCCGCACGTGCTGGAAGTGATCCCAAGTAGTATTAGCCTTCTTATATGAGAGCCTTTCACTCCAGCAGGGCTTACCGAAGCTAGAGCTCTGTAGAAACGTCTCGGATAACGAAAAACAGGCATCAAACCAGCCGCAAGCGAGAATCCTATCAGAGGAACCGCCCAGAAGTACAGGGTTGATCTTGAGTAGATAAATTCCGAAGACAAGCCTGGTAGCCACCATGGTTGCAGGGACAAGTCATATTTGACAAGGAGGGAGTTCCCAAAGAACCAAACTGCGAATGAACCGATAATCATGCTTATGATCATGTTCTTGCTCAGAACGAAAGCCATCACAACCGGAGACAGGTCCGTCAATACTCCAAACATAGCCCCGGGAAAGAACTGTTCAATCTCACCGGTTAAGTCATACCATGGAATAGGTACAAACTGTATCAACCTGCCCGTGTAAGATCTTATAACATTTGGTAAGGCGTACACTACAAAGCTCCAAATAAAGCCGAAAATGCTCACAGTGAATAGAAGATTCAGTGCAGATTCTTCTCCCTCACTAATAGTCACTATCTGTTGTGCGGTAACCTGTTGCAGAGGGAAGGGAAGTTTTTGAACGTCTATGTAAAGATCTTTGAGCAAGAAAGCTATAGAAATGGCCAGTGCCACAACCAGTACGGGATAATTCAAGAGCGATAACGCAAAGGGGACAAGCCAGTCTTGATGGAAGAAGGTTCTTGCGATGTGAACATTTGATTCTGGCGGCGGCACCCACCATGTTGGAATTTCCTCCGCGAAGCCAAATCCCTTGACGACATCAGAATTCCTAAAGTAGACTCTGTAAACCATGTCTAGAGGGGCAAAAGCCCCCATCCCAGCCAGAAAGCTGATCATATACGCCTCTTGACGCGAGATTCTTTTTCCCAATAATCTTCCCATTTCAACAAAGAGAAGCATTGCAAACATCGATACCTCGATTCTTTGTCCAGTCATTAGCCTCAAGTATATGTTGGCAGGTATGAAGACGAAGATCGAGAATAAGCCCGCGAGCAAACTAACCCATGTTAGCCCTGATATCTGATGCCTCTCCAAATATGTTACCCTCGCTCAAATGTAGGCGATTTATATTAGAGTCTTCTTATACTCTGGATATCATATATAAGCTTAAACCTAGAAAGATGCTAGTTTTGAAATCCTTATGGGGGGCAGAGCCGAAAAATATCTGCAGTTGTGCTTCATCCAGAAGAGTTCTCTAACCCCCAAAAAAGTCTGCCCGTTCCAGTGCCCTTCTTCTTGCCTAAGTAAGATTGCCATATCACAAGTCGACGTTGTTTCGGTAGTCCTTGAGACCGCGTTTCGGACAAGACAACAGTTCGTACACGGATTCCAAATAAACAGTGCCACACCGCCCTTTTTTAGAAAAACAGCAAAGTCGGCTGTGTCTATGAAAAAACTTATATATGCTATGCCTCAAATCAGAACTTACCCAATATGGGATTGAGAAACAAAAAAGAGGATCTATGAAGGTGTTAATAATGGCACAATCAAAGGAGGTTGAGTATAAAGGCTTGTCGCCGAAAGTCTTTGTCGCAGGTCTACTCTTGGTAACAGCAGTGACACTCTACTATGGCATACTTGTCGGAGGAACCGCTGAACACAGGTTTAACCCACCTTACTCCGATTGGGCAGCGAAAGTGATGCAAAACAACGTACCGACCGTAACACTTCAAGACAGGTTCGTAGTCCGAAACGCTCAAGCTTTTCCTCTCACCATGGGCCTATTCATAATCATAAACATACTCAGCGCCTACATATTGAAGGTCCAAGGAAGAAAGGGTATATCACCATCAATCCTGACCATCTTAGCGATGGTATCAGCCTCATTCATATTCAACATAAACAATGGCACCGGCCTATGGTGGAACAATTGCACAGGCTGGAACGTCATAGGACTCTCCATGTACTACCAGAGAGGCGCGCCCGAACTATGGGCCTTAGTGCCCCCCCTTATGGCTCCGAATGATCCCGCTGCCTACGAGGCTATCGTCCCAGTGTCCACATGGGCTATACACCCAGCATTTTACTCAACAATAGCATGGAACATTTTGCTTTTCAGCTCACAGACAATGGTCTTCGTTTGCCTGTCAATGATCCTCAAGGTGCTCTGGTTCGATGTTGAGTCGATACCGACTGTATGGACCGATGTACAAATCCAATCCATACGTTTAGTATCTGAGGCTTCCCCAGAAACGGGTAGCGAAACCTCTAGGAGCAGAAAATGGTTTATCGTCGGGTTCCTCTTGCAGGCTATACTGACACTGCTGACCTACTCTTACGGGGTAATCAACGATGTCTTGAACGGCCCGCAGGCAGCTTTTATGACTGACTACCAAGGCTATCTCCTAAACACGAATATTCAGTTGGCGCCAGTACAGGATTTTGCCACGCTGGGAGTGCTTCCTTGGGTTTCGCTCTTCATATCGTTACATCCGTACCAGATAGGCTTCGCGTATATGCTGCCACTTGACATACTGTACTCGGCGTTGCTGGGATACCTGATCTTTCGCTTAGTGATCCCGGTGGCCTTCACATCTGCCGGATTTCTGCCACCTTTCTTAGGAGACAGAACGAGAAACATTCAAGCAAGACTTATGGCAGATAGGTTTGTTGGTGCACCGTGGGCAACTGGCCTATACTCTGCAACATCTCTAGGGTTGCTCGCAGCCCTAGCATTGTATCCGTTCATACGATACAGAGAGCGCATCCTACCCATGCTGAAAGCCATGTACAGCAAAGTCGACAAGAGCCTCGAAGACCTTTCACCGATGCCGCTTAGATTCGTCTGGGTTGGACTATTCGGCTCCTTGATGGTCTGGCTTGGATGCTGGGCAGCAGTAGGCGCAAACATGACAGTAGTCACCATTACGATAATAGTGCAGGGATTGATGGTCATTGGAGCAACACGCGCGGGTATGTACACGGCTGGAGTCAACTTCTTCAATGAGATGATAAGCGGCGGAGATAACTTCCGACCTCCATTCTATATGCCTGGTCACTTGGCAGCGAGTTACCTAGCTCCCAATCCAACACCCTCTCCAGGTTCGGTGGCGACGTGGTACGCGACTATCGCACCGCAAAGGTACATTGGCTGGATGAACACGCAGTCGTTGGTGCTGGGCCACTCTTTGTATTCACTCAAGATCGGTGAAGAGTTCAAGATCAAACGCAGAGACAATGGCTTGGCGCTGGTATTGGCCTTTACCGCGATAACAGTTTTCTCAACGATAGCCTACGTCCTACAGGCACATGTCTGGCCTTGGAAATTAGGAGGTCCATTAGGACAGATATGCGATGTCTCTGAGAGAGATACTCTCAGTAGTTTATTGACAAACTTCAGAAGGGGAAGTTGGTACGGCATTTCAGACCCGGTTCCCACATTGCTTGGCATAGGCTCCGCTGGAATAATCCAGTACTTGGTTTACGTTGCTTTAGGCTTCGCATTAGTTCCCTTAATGCTCCTCGTTAGGAGTAGAGTACCTCAGTTTAGGCTACTTCCTGAAGGAATAGCGCTAGGTGCATTTCTAACCGGTGAATCCTGGGCTATACCAGTGTTCTTTGTCGGCATGGTTCTCAGAGTGATAACATATAAAGCGGGCTTAGTCAGCGCCTACAGAAGCAAACTTCAACCCTTATGCATGGGCTTAATAGTGGGATTCTTTGTACCAATGTCCATCCTCCATCTGGTCCAGATGTTCTACAATATACCTGCGAACTGGTTCTGGAAACTCTCACGAGCGTAACGGAATTGAGAAAAGATGGCACACTTCCTCTTTTTTTTGAAGATGAACGTGAAGTTTACAACCGCTACAACGCTTATCTGTTTGCTTATCATTCTCTTAGCACTCGTTCAGCCATGTTGCATGGCTGAGCCACTTGCCGAAGACTCCACTCTGTCATCACAACAAGATCCGCTAGAAGTGATCAAGAGCTTAAACATGACACGGGTGTCTGAGGACATTCGGTTCTTCTCAAGCCTGGGCACAAGAGCCTCAGGATACCGTGGTAACTGGCTCGCGGTTCAACATATATTTAATCAATTCAAGTCATATGAACTTGAGAATGTGACACTTCACGAATTTGATGTGGTTGACTGCATAGACCACGGCACGAACATCACATTTCTTTCTACAGGTGAGACAGTAGAATTGTACTCGATGCGCCCAAACTTTATCGTCCCATCAACTACGCCGCCACAAGGAATATCCGGGCGTTTGGTTTACGTTAAGGACGCCGATCTGGAAGACCTGGAAGGGGAAAAGATTTGTGGCAATGTTGTCTTGCTAGACTGGAAGGCGGGCTCAAGATGGATAGAAGTCTACAAGTTCGGGGCCAAAGCCGTTATCTTCATCAACCCGGATCCCCTCAGCGAGTTCATACCCCCACCAAAAGACGACATATTTGACCCAAGACGATCATTAACGACCACGTTCATAGAAGACCTGCCATTAAAGTTTCCAAGGTTTTACGCCCCTGATAAAGTCAAGGGCCTCCTCCTCAGTCGGATCGGCGTAGAGGTTCTGCTAAAGTCTAGCACATACTGGGAGAAGGTGAAGACTTGGAACGTAATAGGCATGATCAGAGGTACAGAATGGCCAGATCAGTCGATTCTGATAACGGCACATTACGACTCGTACTCAGACGCTCCCAGATATGCGCCAGGAGCCCAAGAAGCCAGCGGCATAGCGTCCCTTTTAGAGTTAGCTCGCTACTTGCATGGTCACAAGCCAAAGCATACCGTGATATTCGTAGCTGTTGGAGCGCACCATCAAAACCTCGAGGGATTCGTGCAATTCGTAGACGACTACCTATATCCTAGACTGTCAGACTTGGGATGGATCATCAAAAACAACATCTTTTGGCTGATAGACATTCAGATAGACACCGGAAGCGATGAGCTTTTATGGATTCCGTGTGTGAGCGGAGGGAGGGGAAACAGGCCGACGGTTTTTTGGAGAGGCCATGAGGGAAAAGGCTACCTTGACATGTGGTGGCTCCAAAACTTCGTTGAATCCGCACACAGAGAATTGAACAGGATTGGGCCCGATGGAAAGACTTATCACGCCTCAATCTTTTCGCTTTTGCGTGCACAACAGCCCAATGTAGACGTGGGCACACACTTCAGCTGGTTCACAAAGGTTTTTGACATGGAACCAATATTCCTACTCCGCGAAGGATTCTCAAGTTTCCCTTCAGCTAGCGCGTTTACCACGACCTATTACAACAAGTTTCTCTATCACCCCTTCGACGAGTTTCCATACGTAAACTTCAAAAACCTTCAAACTCAGCTAGAGCTGATATTCTTCACAATTGACCAGTTCCTAAGGGCAGACTGGCAACGGAATATTTACAGTCCTGAAGCGCAACTACAGATCAAAACCTGGCTTGACAACAAGGCGAACAACATACAAAACTGGCTGGGCACCTTGTCAAGAGGCGAGAGCGTCAGCGACTGGGGAGTCAATGCAAGCGGCACTGTGGCAGCCTGGAACAACTCGATAGGTTGGTACTCTCCAGTTCCAGACGCATTAGTTGTAATTGAAGGAGGAGCGGGAAGGCAAGCAAATGTCGGAAACCCCGATCCAAGATGGTTCGTATCGAACTCACCACTCTCGTTCAGACGGATAACTATTGCTGATAAAAAAGGTCGCTATTTGTTCAAAGGCGGAATGGGCAACCGGGACGAAAGTATGGTTGCCTACATGGTATCAGCCTGGGCGATAAACTCATCCACAGGCAACATAATGTTCGCCCCAGATATGGGAATGCACAGATATGGCAACCCCAATTACATTGCCTTCAAAAGCGGAATACCGGAATTGGGCTTTCTTGCAGTCTTCCAATCCTCGCAGCTAGTTGCGGAGATCTACCATCCCAGATCTTTGGCCTTGCCTACACTCCCAACAGGGGATACCGCACCACCTCAAGTATTTCTGGAAAACGAAAGATTCGAGCAGATTGAAAGCTACGGGCTATGGAGCAGGGACGGCTTATACGTGTTGGCAGTTCCTCCCAAGGAACACATAAAGGTCCTAGTCTATTCAGCGCTAGAGAGATACCCGTTCATGATGCTTTTGAACAGCACTCCACAAAATCCGGAAGGATACGGGTTCATCTCAGAAACGGGAGAACAACTCTACATACCTATCCACCAAAGCATCTTAGACCTGAATATTTGGGCAACAACCAGTTTCGAGAAGCTGATCAAAATCTTCTCATCAGAGAAAGAAGTAAGCGAGTACATGATCCTCAGAGAAGCTGGAATGGTGGCAAGACAAGCAGAAGAAGCGTTCAGAAGTGGTCAGCCTGCAAGATACATGGTTCTATGCAAGGAGAGCTGGGATAGATCCCTTCACGCATACGTCTATTTCAGAGCAAGGGGTGAAGGATCCGCAGCGACGGTTCCATTCTTTTCCTTGCTCTCTGTCCCATTTACAGTCTTAGCCGAGGCCCTGCTTCTGGGTCTGCCAGGGAAGAAGAAGGTATTGTCTTTGGTGCTGTTGTTCGGTTTTCTGGTTGCATCTCTGTACTTGCTTCATCCAGGATTCTTGATAGCAGCAAGTCCGGTCATAAATGTCATAGGCTTCTCAATGCTGATACTCCAACTTCCGATATTCGGCATAGTGATTATGCGCGTCTCGAAGTTTCTTAAATCAATCAAGGTGAGATATGTTGGGGAGCATGAGATCGACATATCACGGATGAAATGGTCGTTTCTGCCTTCATTCAAGCTAGGAGTAGAAAACATGAAAAGGAGAAAGATACGAAGCAGTCTTATACTTGTGAGCGTCATACTATTCGTCTTAAGCGTTTCGCTTTTCACGTCTATATCTCCCTTGGAATCCATGGGAGTAAGCGTGGTAGGCGAAAGACCCACCTACCAAGGTATACTCGTACGTAAAGATTCATGGGGCCAGGGAGGATTCGACCTAGGGCAAAGAATCGTGGATTTTCTCAAAGCGAAGTATGCTGGAAACGCAACTGTTGCCCATCGGGTGTGGCTTTACATGTTTCCAGATTTCAGAAATACAGCTGATATCTATGGAACCTACGGATACCAAGTTCGCTCGGCAGCTACTGGAAAAAATGTCTCAGTGAATACGCTTTGGGGCCTAACCCCGCAGGAAAAGATCTTTACTAACTTAGACGATCTAATCGTCGAGGGCAGATGGTTCGAAGAGTTTGAGGGATCAGCGCCTGTATGCATCATAACGGAGGAAATAGCTGGTGAAGGAAATTTTAAAGTGAGTGAGCGGGTAACCATAGCAGGAACCAACTTCACCGTTGTGGGGATTATCAGCAACAATGTGTCATTCGTATCTGACTTAGATCGTGAATTCGGATTATCACCCATAAAGTTCGATTTGCTGGAACAACAAAATCCGTGGAACATCCATGTGGCTCCCAGCTACTACGTCATAGTGCCAGCCAAAATACTGTTAAGTCTCGGAGGTCGAGTAGCCAGCGTTGCTATAAAGCCAAATGCCGCTAGCCAAGTAACCACAATTGCCGAAGAAGTCTTCAACAAGGTGAATGCTCATCTAGTCTACTACGGTTCTGGTGAATCCACAAAAATGCTTTCGTTTCGTCTGTTTTTCAATGTTTTCGGTTCACAGTTCCAGTTGATACCAAGCGCTTTGGTGATGTTATCTCTCCTTAACATGTTGCTGGGATCAATATACGAGAGAAAGAAAGAAATTGGCATCTTCAGTTCTGTCGGGCTATCTCCTACCCACATCGCTGTTCAGTTTGTTGCCGAGGCGGTTACATATTCCACAGTAGGCACAATAATAGGTTACATACTTTCGCTCTTGGTAATGAAATGTTTTGGGCCTCTGCTTGGAATTTCGCTAGATTACTCCTCCTTAACTGTGCTGCTCGTTATAGCAGTCTCCATACTCACAGTCATGGCTTCCTCACTGTACCCTGCTTTGATGGCTGCCCGCCTTGTGACCCCAAGCCTAGAACGAACATGGACTCCGCCGACGAAACCCAAGGGAGAAAAGTGGGAAATTCCTCTTCCGTTCATTGTCTCAAGTGATGAAGAGGTAAACCAGCTCATCAACTTTTTCAAAGAATTCCTAATAGCTCACGAAGTTCCAGACGCAGAGACTTTCAGCGTAAGATCCTATAAAGATGAACAAGTCAAAGAAGACGAAAGACTAGTGAAATCTCTGCACATTGACATGAGCCTAGCCCCCTACGACATGGGTGTAAGTCAACACATCAATCTTTCCTTAGTCAGAAAGTCGGATGAGAAAATATGGAACGCCATTGTTATGATGAACAAAACAAGTGGCTTAACTGAAGACTGGACAAGGCTAGCTCGCGAATTCATAGACACTATTAGAAAACAATTTTTGCTCTGGAAATCGATGCCTGAAGATAAGAAGCGTGCTTTTAGATAGAATTTCCAATGGCTCAGGATGGGAAGATAATTGGAGAAACGTCGGTTTCTTGCCGTTGCCGTCTTCACAGGCCTTGCTGCAGTAGTCACTCTTACGCTTCTATTTACATATCATACAGGAGAGGCCCCGGATAAGCCGATATACGTTCGACTTACCTGGCAACGGGAGGATACAGCGCGCTCGATAACAGTTACTTGGCAGACATCCAAGCCAGATTCTGGAGATACCGTGCTGTATGATACTGTTCCAAGGAACGGTCAATCCAGCCACTATAGACATCTAGCTAGGGGCGAGCACCATACTTATCCAAGTGCCTCTGGGCACATCCATCATGTCGATCTTGCCGATCTGTCCCCGAACACCACGTACTATTTCATATGCGGTGGAGAAAGAGGGGGATGGAGCATTGAGAGGGCCTTTAAAACAGCGCCATTAACATCTTCAAACGTGAGGTTTGTGGCTGGCGGCGACTGCAGAACCAACAATGCGGAACGAGATAAGGTCTCTCAATCCGTGAGCAAGTTCAGCCCGGACTTTGTGCTTCTGAATGGCGACATGGTCGAAAACGGCGATGTTCAGTCTCAGTGGAACAGCTTCTTCAGCCACATGGATGCTTACTGGGTGGGAACCAGCGGTCTTACATTACCTGTCATTCCTGCCATAGGAAATCACGAAGAGCCGTTTTTGATGTATTATGAGCAGTTTGCCTTGCCAAACAATGAGCAATGGTACTCATTGAACTGGGGTTCGGATATCCACATAATCGTCCTTAACAGCGAAGCTGGGGAGAAACTCCCAGCTGAACTTGTGGCTAACCAGACGGTTTGGCTGGAAGAAGACTTGAAATCTCACGCCCATTTCCGCTGGAAATTCGTTATGTTTCACAGAAATGTCTTTCGATCTCACCATGGATCCTATGATCCAGCTCTGGGTCACTGGGCTTCCGTCTTTGACAGGTATCATATAGATATCGTCTTCACCGGCCACAGCCACCTCTATTCGCGAACAAAGCCGATCAACTGGACAGCCTCCAACACAACGGCGCAACAGTCTTATGAAAATGGGACCATGTATCTCATCACTGGGGGTTGGGGTGCACCTCTTCACGACGACATCGATGAATGGTGGATTGCTCACAGCAGAAGGATATACCACTTTGTTCTGGTTGACATTTTCCAGAACGGAACCTTGCACATGCAGGCTAAGGATGATACGGGAGCAACGTTTGATGAGGTTCGAATCCACAAAACTCCTAAAGTCGGCTTAGAACTAATTAATCCCCATACAGAAGCAGCATGGATGTCAATCATCACAGTAAGTGAACGACAAGTCTCGTATCGCATAGACGCCCCCGCCATATCCTCCGCAAGCGTAACGTTTGCTCCTCTTGTCTTCAGCGTGGGGAGGACAAGTACTGAGGTCACTCTAAGAAAGGAGTTAATGAGGGGGCGTAGAGTACGGGATGAAGCCACAAGTTGAGCGGATCAGAAGATCTGCAGACCTTATCCCAACAACAAGTTTAACCCTTTCGGTTAAGGCAAAGGCGTAAGATTCTAGGCTTTTTTATGCCTAATTCTTGTTTTTTCGAGAAATTTAAACGAGAATTAAACCTAGCCCGGTCCACCAATGTCCCTTCTAGATTTCCTTCAAATTGATTGTCTTTATCCCCAGGTTTTTAGCGTTTTCAAGGATGAAATCATCACTTGTGATTAACGGTTCACCTATCGTTGACGCTGTAGCCACATGGAAGGAGTCAAAGTAATGAAGCCTCCTGCTACCGCCATACTTCAAGTACAGATCCATAGCGAGGACTGCTATATTGAGAGTTGTGGGTACTACTTCATGGGGTACTGCCCGAAGATCAAGAAGTATGTTCATTCTATCACTTGGCTTATATCCCACTTTTAAGTTTTTGGGGGAAACAGAAGCAAGGCCGCGTATAAGAAATTCGGATATGCGTTGATATTTTGTAACAAGTCACGATAAGCATAATCCACTCATTTTTGAGAAATGTTAAACGGGAATTAGTGTATAGCCCGTTTAACAAATCTTTTATTTCTCTTCCTTTTCTTTCCTCCATCTCAATGTGCTTTCAAACCATTCGAAGTCCTTTTGAACCTCCCTATCAACGGCTTCTCCCCTTTCTTCTATTCTATGGAGTTCTTCCTTGGCCTTTGTAACATCCTCGGATATGATCTCCAAAATTTCAGCTTTCATGGTGGAGGGATATTTGTAGGGCTCCTCAATCTTTAAGAATAGCAATCCTCCTGTCAGCCTGCCCAAGGCGGAGATTCCATACACTATTTGAAGGGAGGTCAACTCTTCAAAGCCCACGTAGATTAGCATGGATGTGAGGTAGCCTCCGGTGATGGAGCCCAAGAATGTGGAAAACCCATTCATTGTGTTAAAGAAGGCGACGGAAGCCCCCCTCTGTTCCTCGGGGGTAACATCCAATAAATAGGCGAACACGGCTATCTCCGACGCTGCCATCAGGATTCCGATGACGAAATCCACGGTGTATAAGTGATATACGCTGGTTGCAATGGCATATGTGAGGGGGACCAAAGCGATTCCGGCTCGGCCGACAATGATGAGGGGCTTACGCCCCGCTCGATCAGCGAGGCGTCCAACGAAGCGCCTGACCAGGAGGGAAACGCCACCTGAAATTACGGAGAGGTAGGCAACCTGCACCATATCGGCTTTGATCACCTTCACAATGGTTATGGGAAAAAGGGGCCAAGCCACTGACATGAAGAAGCTGTGGAAAACACTGATTAAGCAAAATCTGCGAAAATTCAGGTTGCCCTTAAGCAGGGGTCGCCAGTTAATCCATGATTGAACCTTTGGCTTCTCCAGTTCCTTAACTTTTCGCTCACGGAGGGTGAGCATCGTCAGGGAGGCTCCGAAGCCGCATATGGTGGCCAGCATGAGGGGTATCGTGTACATATGCGATAAGCTGCCTCCTGCGCTTGCCATAATGTACCCGGAGATTAACGTCGCTGTGATGGAGCCGAAGGAAGCTGCTGCGTTAATGGTTGCAGTTACTGAACCCCTCCTTGGTTGGGGTACCATATCGCCTATTAGGGCAGCCCAAGCTGGCGCCACCATGGAGCCAATAAATGCCTGAAGGGCGACTAGGACGATGAGTTCCCAGGCTGTCTTTACATAGAGCATGGGTAACCAAAGTAGGGAGGAAAGGACTCCGCCTAGGACTATGAATGGGACTCTCCTCCTGAACTTGTCACAGACGGCTCCCCACGGAACTTGCATAACGCTTCCAAAAAGGTTACCTAGGGAACGTAGCCAGCCCATTTCCGTGGATGAAGCCCCCAGCTGAACAGCATATATGGTAATGTAAGGTCCAATAACTCCATTTCCGAAGCTTCCAACCATCTGGCGTACGTAAAGGGGCTTCAATGGCGCTGACGTACCCTCGGCCTTCCTCTCGATCTCCATGGCTTTAATCCATCTCCCTTCATCAACGTAGAAAACCAGCACTTGAGCTTTTCTAGGTCCGCAATCTGAGGGGAAAAGCTTTTTCGCCCAAAGACACTTGAATTAAAATACCTAGCTGCGCCAAAGATGTTGCATGATCGGGGAACAAAATGTCTGAGGAAATAAAAGAAAGGGTTATTAGAATTTTAATCAACTCTGGAATTTTAGTTCTAATCACCATTGCTTTGGACCTGTCTATCCCCGGGACCTTAGCCCTTATTTCCCTCATCCCAAAGGAGGGCCTTTCCTTAAGCACCGCCCTCCTCCTGTTACTAATTATGATTATCGTGTTTTTAGCCCTCAGAATTCTGCTGGACCTTATGAGGCTTGTGGATCTAACTTCTGACTACCTGACAAGCCACATCCCTGGGCTTAAGGCTGAGAAAAGGATTTCCATAATCAAGGCCTTAAAGGAAATAGCCCTTGTCCTAATTCTCGTTCTTATAACGACGCTGGCCTCCCCGGCTTTGCTCCTAATACCCAGCATAGGCTCCTGGCTAACCATCGGCTTATCCGCGATTGTTTTGGTAACCGCCATAATCCTAATTTATGATGCAGGGAAAACCTTATACGTCATCTTTGAATCAGGCATACAACTCCTCATTGATAAGTTAGCCGGGGCACGAAAGGATGAAGCCAAGCCCAGCGACGTTAAAGAGATATAAAAGGCTTCATATTACTCAACTGTAAATGAAGAGGAACCGTAGAGGGATGGTTAACGCCGTTGCCTATTAGGGAAAATGACTTGAGTGGGGTGAGATAATGCCATATTGTCCTAAGTGTGGAGCCCAGTTGCTTGAGGAAGCTGTATTTTGCCCCAATTGTGGCGCCGCCATAACATCCAAAAGAGAAGAGATACGTACAGTAAGGATTTCTAGGCGCGGCGCGGTAGCTATCATGTTCATCATCCTAATCCTGACAACCCTTGTTGGCGCCAATTTACAAATAGACCCCTCAGAGGCTAGGGACATTGTTAAAAGCTTGGAGGAAACGATTCCTCACCTAGGTTTGTCAGGTATCTTCGGAAACAACTTTATGCATTGCTTAATAATGTTCACGCCTGTATTCGGCCCGGTTTGGGCTGGTTATGTGCTTTATTCCACGGGAAGGGGTCTGGCCGCCTTCGGGTACGTTAACAAAACTAGCCCAAATCTCCTCTTTGCGGTCACTTTCCTATTGCCCCATGCGTGGCTAGAATACCTATCCTACGCTCTGGCTGTTTCCCAAAGTATATGGCTCGTCTTAATGGCAAGGCGACATCAGTTCAGGGCTGAATTGAAAAACTTGTATAAAATGGTCACGGTCTGCGCGCTGCTCCTTCTGTTGGCCGCCTTTATTGAAATCCTCATCATTTCTTTCACATAAATATGATTAAGAGCCTACCTTGCCCATGTAAGTCGGCTATAGTCGGGAGGAAGGGACAATGGGAAGTTTTTCAATTATATGTTCTAGCTTTTTCCCTCGGTCTTCCGAGACTAACCGTAGCTGTTTAACGGTTAATGGGTTTAATTGAATCAGTTGGGCAGCAGCGATGTCTACGGTTAGAGGGTCTAACCCAAATATTATCTGATTGTTCGCATCCACCACGTTAAGGTCTGTTTTCACCACCTTGGCTATATCGGCTATTACCTCGTCCATTCCTAAAGGGTGGTAGGTGCTATGTTTTCTTTTTTCGCTTAGGAGCCCGAAAAGGTTTTTTAGGGCGCAGGTCAGGCGGGTGGTGGAGTGGGTTCCTACATCACTACTGTGGAGATATCTCCCGATTCCCTCCCCCCGCAAACTCCTTTTTTCTAAAGGTTGATTTTCCAGTTTTCGCCCAGCCGCTCCTTAAACCATCCCTCATTCGGCAATACGTTTAGAAATAGACACCATAAATTTTATAAGTAACTTCTAAAACTAAATGCTTTAGAAATACAATGACTGGTGGTAGGCTAAAGCCTATCGCGGCAGGTTGTTGCCGCACCACCAGAGAAATATCAGACCTTGATTCTTTCAACCAAATCATGTAGGTTAATGAATTTGTCGGCAACTTTTCTTAATGACGGTGATGTGGCCTCTGGGAACGCCGCGATCTCCACTCGTTTTCCTAAATCTCTTATCTGCTGTATGGCTTCGACATAATCAGCGTCACCGCTAACTAAAATCGCAGTATCGTATGTATCTTTGAATCCAAAACTAATCATTTTCGTAACCAACGCGACATCTACCCCTTTCTCAATCTCAGTTGTCGATTCGCACTTTCGGGTTTTTTCATACGGGCAATCCATAGCTTTAGTCCTAATTTTTAATGGGCGAATTGTTACATCTATTCCTGCATATCGCAATTGATTCTGAAAGCCTATCTGGCCCTCAATAGGCGGAACTCTTTCGGAACCGAAATAATAGGGACGAATTAGTCTTTTGTTTTCTGAAAGGGCCTCAACCAATTTTGAAACGCTATATCTAACATCTGGGTGATATCGTTTGAAACATCTGAAAAGATTAGATCCGTCAATAAATATCATCACACGTTCAATATAACCAGAGGTCAATTAATAAAACCTCCTCGACGTGGGATAGTACATCTTCTGAGTATAAAGTTTTGTCCCTTTTTCCGTCGATTTTTTCACGGTTTTCTCCCCATCCACCTTTAGGTGGTGGTACCACCAACAAATAAAGTTTATGAAGGTTTAATAAGTGTTAAATAAATATATCAAATATATAGAGTTTTTATTATCTTTCAACTGCAGATTCCACGTCCATTTTCTCTTTTTCCTTCGTATATACTTCCCCCAATATTAGGCGTGGTGAGCCGTAAAGGCCGCGGTTCTAAATCAGGATTAAGGGTCTAATTTTAGAAGTTTAGCCACATTTTCTCCGAGGATTTTCCCCTTTTCCTCCCCGCTCACTTGGAGGAATTCAACCTTGAGGAGGGCGGCTTGGGGATATTTGAAGGGCATGCCTGACCCAAACAGAATTCGGTGAACCCCCACCTTGTCAATAAGCATCTGTAAATGGTTTGGATAGTCGCCTAGGAGGTAGTGGGAAGTGGTTTCGATGAAGAAGTTCTGCCTCTTTGGGCAGGCATTTATGATCTGCTCCGCCTCCTGAAAGTGAATGTAGGTTAATATGAAGGTTGCCTCAGGAGATCGGTTGATGGCCTCGACGATCTGATGGACGGGAACCCCTGGAACCTTGACCAGCCAATGGGACTGCCTCTCATCCTCCATACGCACTGGGACGGATATGGGCAGATCGCGGTTAGTTGCCTCCTGAATCAGGGCGGTGGCATTTTCACCGCTGAGATCATAGTCGTGGTAGTTTGGGTGGAGTCTTAGCCCCCTTACGCCCATCTCATCCACACAGTATTGCAGGTCCTCGCTCCAGCCCGCGTAGTTGGGGTTGATGCACGCGAAGGGTATGAGCCTATCCCCCTGGCCGCCGATCTCCTCATGAAGTTCCAAGTTTCCTTCCTGACAGTTTCTGTAAAGGACACTACTGGCTGAAGAAACCACGGCCAGGTCTATTTTAACCTTCTCCATGAGTTTTATTAAGCCCTTCGGGGTGTTGTAACGCAGCCTTCGGAAGGACCATTGCCCAAGATAGGCGTTCACATCAAGAATCATGGGATTCCTCTCCTCTGTAAAAGTCTCATCATGTTACCTCCCAGGATCATTTCGCGATCCTCGTCACCGATGTCGGCTCCATAAACCTTGCCGAAACCGGCGCATAGAACATTATCCGTGCCGAAAACAATTTTTTCCGCGCCCAATTCCCTGACAGCCATCTCAATCATGCCTAGGTCCACCCCAGTTCCACCCGTGTCTAACATGATGTTTCCGAGTTGCTTAAGGGCCTTGATCCCCCACTCCCAATCTCCACCACCGCCGATGTGCGCCGCTATGAAGATGACCTTAGGGTGCCTCCGCGCCAACTCTCCGATTTCCTCTGTGGTGCTTACCGTTGGAGGGTTCCCGTGGAAGGGTTGAAGGGCGCCAATGTACCTGCGTTGCAGGTGGGCCGTGTGGATCAGGATGGGCGCCCGAAACTCAACGGCCAACTCTATGAGGGGAGAAACCCGTGGATCTAGGCAATAACAGTCCGTGTACAGCTTAAGCCCCAGCATGCTGTGCTCCTCAAGGCACCTCCTGAACTCCTTTAGGGCTTCCTCCTCGTAACAGGGGTTCACATAGCAGTATCCAAAAATCCTGCCAGGATGATCCTTCATGGCCTTCGCAACATCCCTGTTGGCCTCTGTAAAGCCGGAGATACTTGCGGGTCTGGTTGAGGTCAACTTGGAAACGCAAAGCTTATCAATGCCAAACTTGGTTGTCCACTTAAGGAACTCCTCCAGGGAAAAGGAAGGAGCAAACCACAGGTGGGCGTGGGCATCAACAATCAAGTTCATCGTCTCCTGTTAGTACCATGGGGCATATCATGATAAGCGTCTCCTTGTAACAATTTAAAACACTCGCTCCCTTCTTTTTTAGCCCTCTTATTTGTTAAACAAAACACGGATTTCCTTAATTTCCTAGGCATCAATTTTCCTCTAAACTCTTTTTTCTAGTCTTTTTGGGTCTAACCTTTTCAACTTTGGGAACGGTAAAATTGATTACATGCCCCACGTAACCGCAGTCAAGACACTTATACATGGCGAGTCCACCCATACCGCCAAGCCAGAGATCAATGTGGTCACTATGACAATGGGGGCATCGAAGCACTATCCTACTTTTAGTCATTCCATCATCGCCTCATAACATTTATTGGTTACATCTTTTAACTTTGTAAGAGAGATTGAACATTTAAAAGTTAATTCCCCTCAAACACTCGGCTAAGTCTTTTGGGTCGATTTTACTCATATCCTCAACCAAAAGTATGTGGTGGCTCCGCTAAGGTATATAAGGGAAAACTTGGTGAAGTAGTTGATAAATTTCGGATAAAAACCCCGCGGCATCGAAGGGGACTCAAATGAACGAAGTAATATCCGTGGTTGCCTTCTTCCTGGCCCTTGCTACCTGTTTTGCCAGTATGCCAACCATTATGAGGCGAATGAGAAAAGCGGGAATAGTCGGCGCAGACGCCCACAAAAGGGGAAGACCGGAAATCCCAGAGATGGGCGGCGTCGGAATCCTGATTGGACTAACCGCTGGCATAACAGTCGCAGCCCTCCTCTCACCTGAAAGGGCTTGGGTCCTCCTCAGTTTCCTGGCCGTGGTGCTTTTGGTGGGAGCTGTGGGCGCCTACGACGACCTGAAGCCCCTAAATGCGAGGGTTAAACCCGTCCTTACCGCCTTAGCAGGCCTACCCATCCTCTTCATGGGCACCTACGATCCCCACATGGTTCTTCCCATTATAGGGCGTACCCGCTTAACCATCGTTTACCCACTGCTGATACTTCCTGCCATAGCGGTGACCGCCAACGCGGTGAACATGATAGACATCTTTAACGGAGCCATGCCCGGAACCTCTTCAGTAATTGTAACAATCCTCCTTCTCTCCTCCATTTTCCTAGGGCGCGGCGACGCGACCATTCTATGCGCGGCGCTTATAGGCTGCTTACTGGCCTTTTATTACTTCAATAGGTATCCTGCAAGGACCTTTGCTGGAGATGTTGGAAGCCTCAGTGTTGGCGCGGCCATAGGGGCCATCGCCATAATAGGTCAATTGGAGGTCATTGCAGTGGTTGCCTTCATGCCCCAAATATTGGACGCCTATTACAAGCTTTCCTCCATGGGCAGGCTGTATGAACATCGGGAGGTGCCCCACCCCACCCTTGTCCTCGATGATGAAAGACTCGTGGCAAACCCCGACCCCAAGGCGCCCATAAGCCTAACCCGAACGATTCTAGCCAGGGGAGCCCTCCGCGAACAGGAAATCCTTCGCCTATTCATAATTTTAGCCACAGTATCTGGTGCCCTAGCGCTTTTAACAGCGTATACAATGTATCCTGACGCGAGGCTCCTCCTAGTAATCATGGGCGCCACACCGATTCTCTTAGGCTTGGCCTTGAAGAGTGGCGAACCCACCATTTTCCGCCGGATTTTAGACTTTGTTTACGTCATGCTCTTCGCCTGGTCCAGCCTGGTCTTCGGCGTGTGGCTCATCGATGCGTTTATTGTCCCCATAGACTTTGGCCTTCCTGGCTGGTGGGGAACGCTCCTCACAGGCATAGTCAAGGTGGGAATAAGCGCCCTCCTGGTCCTCCTCTGGCTCTGGCTCTGGAGGAGACTGGTTAGGGTAACCTTCTGGCGGACCCTAAAAAGGAACCAGTAGGTTACAGCCTTTTCAGATTTGAAACGATTACTTCCAGGGGGTCCTCCATCCTCGACTTAACCCGTTGGGCAATTTTCCGATGAAGGTTCCCATAATGTTCCTGGTGATCAAGGATGTCAAGCACCTTCTTAGAGGCTTCCTCAGCGTCCGTTGTGCGGTAAACAATCCCCTGTTTAACGAGGTACTTTTCTACCCAGTAGGGTTTCCCAGGGTAACAGGAAATGGTGGGAACCCCCAGGAGGGCGGCCTCGGCGCTCATGGTTCCCCCAGCCCCAACGAAAACCGTAGCATGAGCCAAAAGGTTTGAGGCATCCACAACCCTTTTAGGAACCTTCACCCGGCCTTTAAAGGCCCTGCTTAGGGCAAAGGCCTGTTTCCCGTATCGAGGTATGGCAACAATTTGGACATCCTTCGCCTGATCAAGGATGAATTTAATTATAGATAGGATCACTGGCCTCTCATCAGAAACCAGCCCAAGCAAGTAGGCGGCAAAGGCCTCCTCAGTTCTGCAGACAATGATGGGCTTAGACTCATCAAGCTCAAGTTCCTCCAAAATGGTTGCGTCTGGTTTAAATTCTCGGAGCCAGACGATGGGGTCTATAGCCCTATAAGGGATTACGGATTCCGAAGCGATGCCGAATCTAACCCATTCCCGTTTAGGGATTACCCAAGGCGTGAATAGAAAACGGCAGAAGGGAACGGTGAGGCGATTCTGGGCCTCCGCGTGGGACGTGTCCGTTATACAGGAGAAGGGAATCTTAAGTCCGAAGGCCACCCTGGCACCCTCCACCGAAGTGAAGGAGAGGGCCAAATCAGGCTTCATCTCCTTAACGAGCTTGGATAGGACCAAGGCTCGCTGAAGGCTGGCCCCTAGTTTTCCTTCAAGGGTCTTTCCTCCGTGCTTTCCAACAACGAGGGTTTCAATCTTTTTGAGCCCCAGCATTTCGTCCAATTCCCGGTAACGGCGGGAGGTCTTTACAACCTCAAATCCCGCTTCCTCCAGCCTAGGGACAAGCTTCGTGGAAAACATAACCTGCTTAGGTGTAAGAATGTCCAGCCAACACCTCATAAAGGCCCCTCCGTGAGTCTATTTTGATTAATAGCATCAAAAGGCTATAAAGATTTAAAGCTCCTCGTCTACTACACCTTTAACTTCACTGACGCTACCAGATGTCACAAAATAAGAATGCTAATAGGATGGTATGAAAGGATGTCCGCAATCATGGCTCTTGAAAAGGGAGATTTGGATGCCCCTGAAAAACGGGAAAAATATACAGTTAGTGTTGTGGGATGTGGGCGAATGGGCCTACCCACGGCCTGCCTCTTCGCCGAAGCCGGATTTAAAGTCCTTTGCGCCGATGTGAACCCCCAAGTCGTTAATTCCATAAAGGAGGGTAAGGCTCCCTTCTCGGAGCCGGGGATGGACGCGCTCATAAAGAAGCACATGAAGGGAGGACGCTTAAAAGCCACCAATGACAATAAGGAGGCCGCCTCTCTAAGTGACGTCATCCTATTGGTTCTTCCAACCTTCGTCGATGAAAGGAGGAAACCAGATTATGGGCCCTTTGAAAAGGTATGTAAGGAGGTGGGTATGGGGCTCCGTTCTGGGTCCCTAATTATCGTGGAAAGCACCACGGGTCCGGGAATAACTGAAACCCTAGTTAAGGAGGGCCTCGAAAAGGCTTCGGGCCTAAGGGCTGAGGTCGATTTTGGCTTGGCCCATAGTCCCATCCGCGCCACCTCTGGGCATGTGCTGCGAGACATTGCCACTTATCCCAAGGTTGTGGGGGCAATAAATGGACGGAGCCTAGATGTGGTGTGCCTCGTTTTGGGCACGGTCACTAAGGGCGGAATGGTTAGGGTGCGGGACATAAAGACGGCGGAGGCTGTTAAGTTGTTTGAGAATGTTCAGCGGGATGTGGACCTAGCTTTGGCCAATGAGCTGGCCCTCCTCTGTGAGAAAATCGGAATAGACTTCATTGAGACCGCAGAGGCGGTCAATACCCAACCCTACTCTCACCTGCTATCTCCTGGTCTGGTCAGCGGCCACATACCTAAGGACCCTTATCTCCTCATTGACGAGGCGGAAAACGTTAACGCCAGGCTCCGCATGGCCATCCTTGCTAGAAAAATAAATGATGAAATGTTGAGGCACACCCTTCGTTTAACGGAGGATGCTCTGCGGCGTTGTGGAAAAACCCTCAGGAGGGCAAAAACACCTGTCTTGGGCGTTTCCTATCGTCCAAACGTGAAGAATCCTCAGGGAACTTCCACAAGGGAACTCGTAAACATGTTAAGCTCCAGGGGGGCGAAGGTCCTTGTTTACGACCCCTTTTTCTCCTATAAGGAGTTAACGGACATGGGCTATCCCACAGAAAGGACTTTAGCAAAAACCGTTAAGGGCGCAGACTGCCTAATAGTCGCCGTGGGGCATGACAGGTTCCGCAGATTAAATCTTAAGAGGATCAAATTTTTATTTAAGGGCCCCGCGGCAATTGTGGATATGGGCCACGTTATTGATCCTGCCAAGGCGGAGAAGGAAGGGTTTGTATACCGCGGCGTAGGAAGGGGAGTCTGGTCCATATGAAAAAACTGGATGTGGCAGTTATAGGCGTGGGCTTTTGGGGTTTCAATCATGCCAGGGTCTTTAAGGAGCTGCCTAACACGGAACTGGTGGCAGTATGCGACGTAGACCCGGAAAGGGCGAAGAGTGTCGCCGAAAAATTTGGCGTAAAGGCCTATACAGACAGTAGGAAACTTTTAAAGCAAGAAGAGGTGGAGGCAGTAAGCCTATGCACCTGGTCTACGGCCCTGCCCTTAGAAGCGAAAAAGGCACTTAAGGCGGGGAAACACGTTTTCGTGGAAAAGCCCATGGCTAACACCGCCAAAGAGGCGAGGAAGATCGTTGACCTTGCGATGGAGAGGGGGCTCCACCTAACAGTGGGTTTCATTGAACGTTTCAATCCTGGCGTTCAACGCGTAAAGGAGATGATCAAGAAGGGGGAGATAGGCGATGTGGTCTCCGCCACAGCTAGGAGGGTTGGCTTAGGCCCCAGGCGCTGGCCTGAGCAAAAGATGGATGTGGGGGTTGTAAAGGACACGGCGATTCATGACATTGACATTATGAGGCACCTTTTCGATCAGGACCCCATGGCTGTTTACGCTAAGACGGGCAGTCTAAGGCACAGGGCGCTGGAGGATTACGCCCAGATTATGCTCACCTTTAGGGATGGAAAAACAGCCTTTATAGAGGCCAACTGGCTCACCCCCTACAAGGTTCGGAACCTACTTGTAACAGGAAGCGAAGCCACCGTTTATCTTCAATTTTTGACCCAGGAGATAACCATTGAGACCACGGGTCAGAGCCTAACGCCTCGGTACAAGTGGGAGGAGCCCCTCCAATTGGAACTGCAAAACTTCGCCGAATGCATACTGGACAACAAGGAAAACCTAGTCACGGGCGTCGACGGCCTAAAGGCCCTCCAGATAGCAGAAGCCGCCCTGAAATCTGCTGCCAGATGTAAAACAATTATGCTCTAAAATATTTTAATATAGATTACCAAATGTTTTCCAAGACAGGCTAGATTGTTTATGGGGGTGGTTTTTTGGGTCATGTAGAAAGGATGTCTGAAATCAAGGCGCCTGTGGAAAATGAGCGCGCGCGAATCATTCCCATATTGTTAATTTAACTGCATAACTTTATCTGTACGTAATTTTATCTGTATTCACATTAAAAAGGTAGGTATAGCTTATTGCTTGATGACCTCCGCCGTTTCTTCAATGACTTGGACAGAAGAATCAAAGTGATGATTATCGCTCTTGGTTTATATGACTTTAATATTCGACTTCCAATGCAGTACAATCAGCTTTACATAACGGATTTAGGCGCAAATCCAATCGAGTTAGGATCATTAAACAGCATGGGGGCAGCGTTTAGTTCAGTTGTTACTCCCCCGATAGGTTTAGCAGCGGACAAATACGGAGTAAAAAAGATGATCCTCCTCGGATTATCTTTTGCTGTAGCAATTTCAGCGATTTACAGTTCTGCCAGCAACTGGACCCATCTCATACCTGCCATTGTGTTAAGTGGCATGATGATAGTCTTTCCTTTCACTGATGTGATCTTTATTAATTACACGAATCCTGAGCGGAGGGGCACGATCATGGCCTTTTCACGCACAATTTGTGGCCTACCAACTATCTTCATACCAATGATAGCAGCAGTGATTGTAGCCAGCTTTGGAGGGATAAATGCCCAAGGCATACGACCACTATACTACATTCAGCTAGTTTTATCAGTGTTCGTTCTCCTTTTTGTGGCCTTGAGATTGCAAACTCCACGAATCACGCGATCCGAGAAAAAAGCGGGTTTCATCCAGGAGTTTCAAGAATTGCTCAAGGGTGAAAAATGGCTTAAGAGATGGATGCTTTTAGAGAGTTTAAGAATGTGCGGGATGAGGATAGCTATGCCCTTTATACCGCTTTGGATGGTTAAGGTAAAGAGTGCTGATCCATATATTCTAGGAGTTATGGGTACAATCGGTGTTATAGTGTCGACACTCTTACAAGTGCCTGTGGGCAAACTCGCCGACAGAATTGGTCGAAAAAGGGTCTTCTATCTTCTAGAACCCTTCAATTATTTAGGTACTATTCTATTAATCTTGGCGCCAAGTCCACAATATTTGATTTTTGTAGGGCTTCTTGGAGGAGCTGGTGGTGGGAGTATAGGAGGAGGAATTGGAGGGGTAAGTTTTGTCCCATTTATTACGATGCATTGGGAGATGGTTTCTGCAGAGAAGAGAGGTAGATGGTTTGGGATTTCAGGGATTTTTGGCATACTTAGTGTTCCCGCTTCAATACTAGGAGGCTATTTATGGCAACAAGGCTACATGATCCTAGTTCTGCTACTACCGATGCTGGTGGGAGCTCTTGTTACTATCCCGATATTGATTACAATCCCCGATACGCTGGGCAGGTCACAATGATAAAAAAGGAGTCTATAAGAACTCATCTCTCTCCGTTAAGATAAAAATTCTCTCTTTAAAATTTTATGGCATTTTTTGGGTCTTAGAGGCAATTAGACGCCCTCCTCTTTCTGAGACGCGCGCATAGTATTGGTAATCTTCCATGGCTTTGCAGAGGGCTTCAATGTTTGCCAAAGGCACGTCTGGGTAGCAGCCTGCTAAGACCCATAGTCCACCCTTTTTAGAGCCGAGTTTTGATACGATTTCTTTAATGCGGTCTCTTACGTCCTGTTGATTGCCGAAGGGTAATATAAACTGTCTGTCCACATCTAGGTCTATACATATCCTGCCCTTAAAGGCGTCCTTAATGCCTTCCATCCCGTTAGCCCGAACTTGGGGGTTTATGACATCCACGCCAGCCTCCATTAAGTCTTGGGCTACCTCTAAAATGTGGCCGTCACTGTGAAGGTAAGCATAGGCCCCATATTCATGCGTGAGCTTAAACATCTCTTTATAGGCGGGGGTTAGATACTTATGGAAAGCTTCAGGACTTATGGGTAGTCTATCCTGCATTCCCAAATCGTCTCCAAAGCTCATTATTTCAATGCCAATCTCAAGCCATTTCCCAGTCATCTTCAGGTTATACTCAAGAACCATGTTAATGAGGTCTTGAAGCCGCGGATGCTCCCTAGCGAAATCCGTTATAAGGTTACTGAACCCCCACAGATAGTGCAGGCGCATAAACATAAAACCGTGGGGTACGCTACCGAAAGTTATACGTCCTTCTCCTCTGGCTTTCGCAATGTTAGCACGAATCTCATCCCAGTTTGAAGGATAGCTACAGTACAAGCCCTCCTTACCAGCCTCGGGATCAGGAGGCCTAAATGAGTCGAAGGCTTTCCAATCCTCTAACGGATGCTCGATGACTTGTCCGTCCAACCCGTCAACCAGTAAATTCCAGACGCAGCCCCACTCGTCCGGCACCGGCTTGTTTCTTCGTTGCAAGCCAAAATCGTCGAAATCTACGCTTCCCTTCTTATGGTTGGGGAAGATGCGGGGATGCCTTAGAACTATTTCCTCAAGCCTTTCCCGATATTTATTCCAAGTGGCCATGGGAAAACCCACTCTACACGGAATCCACTCGGGTTCCTCCATTCGAATGGTCCGCAGATAATTCTCCCTTTCACTTAAAGTACTGAGCACGGTGAACACCTGATGCACCTATTGGAGTTTTAATAATAGTATATTAAGGTCTATTCGTTCTCATTATTCAATGTAAAATTCATGCCTTCCAAAATTTATAGTGACAGGGCGAGATGGCGAATATGAAGATTCTTTTTGTGGAACCGCCTAAGGACTTCTGGTTTCTTATGGGGGAGTATCTTCCGCCTCCCTTAGGGCTCCTTCAGCTTGCAGCCTTTCTCGAAAGCAAGATTAAAGATGTGGAAATAGGGGTGCTGGATTGCCAAGCCGAGGGTTTAGATTGGAAAGAACTGGAAAAACACATGGAATCCTTCGACCCCGACATGGTCGCCGTCAGCGGACTCGCCACCTGCAACACCTACACTGCCATTCGAACCCTAGAAACGGCGAAAAGGGTCAAACCAAACGTCTTAACCGTTACTGGAGGTCAGCACTTTACCGCATTAGCTCAGGAGAGCCTAGAAACTTATCCAGAGATTGATGTAATTGTCCGCGGGGAGGGGGAGCAAACCCTCATGGATCTATTCCACGCCCTTGACAAAAAAACACCTCTTTCCCGTGTAAAGGGTATATCCTTTAGGCTTGGCGGGGAAATCCTTCACAATCCCCCTCGGCCCCTGATTAGGAACTTGGACGACCTACCCTTTCCCGGTTACCATTTCGTTGAGGATGTGGTCCACAGGTATCATTTCACCATGATGGCTGGGCCTGAAACCAGATATGCCCTTATTGAGGGTTCGAGGGGCTGCCCCCACCGCTGCACCTTCTGCTCCCAATGGAGGCACTGGGAAGGACAGTGGAGGATTAAATCGGCGAAACGGATCGCAGACGAGATGGAGTTTTGCTATCAAAACCACGGGACCCGATTCCTTTGGTTAACCGACGACAATTTCGGCTTGGGAAAAAGGGCTGAGGACCTATGTGACGAGATCCTTCGGCGAGGCCTTTCAGACGACATCATGTGGTTCGTTCAAGCCAGATGCGACGACATTGTAAGACACCAAGGCCTCTTGCCTAAATTGCGAAGGGCGGGAAACTACTGGGTCCTCCTGGGAGTTGAACGCCACGACACCCTTACCCTAGAGACCTTTAACAAACAGGTCAATCCGGAAGACGCCAAAAGGGCGGTGAAACTGTTAGAGGAGAACGACATATTCACCCAAGCCATGTTCATCATCGGAGAACGGAAGGACTCAGCTGAGTCCATAGCAAGCTTAAGGGAGTTTGCAAACGATTTAGACCCCGACCTGGCGATTTTCATGATCCTCACACCCTTTCCGGGGACGGAAATCTTTGAAGTGGCTAAACAAAACGGGTGGATTGAGGACTATAATTGGGCAAATTATGATATGGTCCACGCC
>Ga0315306_10000043_pt1 | contig 55541 bp, 54 predicted proteins | sample TDP1_MG_FD_203803 | JGI IMG/M metagenome (GOLD analysis project Ga0315306, IMG submission 203803) | Freshwater sediment microbial communities from Lake Towuti, South Sulawesi, Indonesia - TDP1 | ecosystem: Environmental > Aquatic > Freshwater > Lake > Sediment | place: Indonesia: South Sulawesi... | reverse complement strand
CAGACAGAGAATCCGCCACGTATCGAACTCCGTTCTTCCCCATAGCTTTCAGCCTCGCGAGGAAAGAGCTAGTCATCGCTACTACCAAAGATGGGTTTGAAGGATCTGTAACTGTGAAGACGCCGTTTCTTACGGCGTCGGGAAGTTGGACTTCCCTACTAGTCTGGAGGTCTATTACAAACAAATTCTTTCCGAGAAATTCTGGAATAGATGGAGACACGAACTTGACCTTGTGAATGAAGGCGTCAACGTTCTCGTCCATGGAGACATAGCATACGTGCTCGCCTTTGTCGAGTGCCTCTCTCATGAAGCTGAAAAGGAATCGCTCATATAAGGTACCGACATCAGCTTGGAGAAGGATGGAGTGACTTCGCCTGATGCCTCCGCCCAGAAGCCTGTCTAGCTCAGCGATCCCAGTCCCAGCGAATGACATTTTTCTTCACTTCATTGAGGGCACGGGTACCACCTTGACGCCGCTGCTTGACAGGATGAGGTCGTGATAGCCCGTACTGTGATTTGTTCCTCTCATCTTGATGATCAACAGTCTCCTCTTGATGGCAAGGTTCTCGATGAAGGATGAAACTAGTATGATGCCGTCTGCAACGAACTCTTCTATGCCCATTCCGATTCTCTTGCTCCCCCATGGGACTTCGGATGCCAGAATGGTTGTGCATCCCATACCCCTCACAATTTTGCCGAGGATTGTGTGAAGCATTATTCGGGCTTCTATCTGGCTGGTAAATGCCTGACCCATGGCGGAGAATGAGTCTATGACAAGCCGCCGGGCCTTCATTGACTGTAAGCTGTCGAGCATTTCCTGTAATACTGTCGATAATCCTTCCTCTTTGACCGTCACCATGTCCAAGATTTTTATGTTTCCAAGTTTCTCCTGCTCAGCGATGTCTATGCCCAGAGAATTTGTGTAGTCCAGGAGAGCTTTTCTTCCCTCTGAAAATGAGACGTAGACACCTTTCTCATTGTGTGAGGCCGCGCCTGCGTATAGGAACTGTGCCGCCATAGCGGTCTTTCCAGAACCGGGATGGCCTGCAAGAAGTATCAGGCTGCTGCGAGGAAATCCGCCTTGAATCAAAGAGTCTAACCCGTTTACGCCAGTAGGAACCCTCTCAATCGGCAAAGGGAGTCACATCCAGATTGTTGGCGTTACTTTTGCCTTGTATTATGGAGTTGTGTGTTCCAAGACGGCAGACATCAATATGGCTAGGAGGCGTTTAGAAGGCGAGTTCCAGCTCCTTCTCGTTCAAAACGTCCGCGGAGAATGAATGGCTTTGCCTCATATGTTGTATCGTTCAGAGTAGCAGATTGGGCAGAAGTTCTCTGCAGTCATCAGACATCTATGCACAGGACAAGTCCGCAGCGCAAAGGAATACGTGGCTCCACAAGCCGGGCACTTCCATACATCTACGCCGCTGGGCTGCGTGGAGATTCGCAGGTCCATGTTAGTGCCTTTCCCTTTGCATCTGGGACAGAGGGCCATGCCAATTCAAGCGCATGTCTCAAAGATAAAGCTGGGCCCACGTCCCCATGTATTCCTAGGAGTTTTATCTGGAATGAAGATCGGGAAGGCAGGGAAGAGATCTAGGCGGTGGACTTTGGTTCTTCGGCTGAGGGCTCCCTTCAGGCCCTGCACCCTCCATTGCCGGGCAAGGCAAAGTGTGGCCCTTCGTTGTAGTCCATTGAAGCTCAGATCAGTTCAAACCTGAATACCATTCAACAATGAGCGTAACCACGGACAAGACTGCGGAAAATCATCTGCTTCCAGCCTGAGCGGCGTACATACATGAGCGGCTTGGTTGGGGAACATGAGTAAGGTTTTTGCAGATGTTACGCTGATCTACACGTTAGTGAGATGTTTGCCACTGCGGCTCGGCGCATTGCTCGTCTCTTTCAATCTCTGTCTACTGTTTCTTGGAAGATTTCCGATGCTGCCTGTTCAGGCGGGCAAGGATGATTTGCCCTGCGCATATTCGCTGAATGCGCCTAAGATCGATGGTGCTTGGACGAGTCCAGATGAATGGTTGGATGCCACTGAATTCAAGCTTAGCTATCCTGGCCTCCGGGGTGAGGAGCTCTGTGTCTTTCGACTGAAGCATGATGGCTCTAGGCTATTCGTTCTGGCAGATCTCGTTTCCGCGAGGAATCCTGGGAGCATGTACACCGAGGTGCTTGTGGGCGTTGACGTGAACGGTCAGGGAGGCGTTGCGCCTCAGGATGACGACTATCTGTTTCGGATGCTATTCACTTCTGAGAGCTACGGGATTGTGGAGACGATACTGTACAGTCAGGGGAATGGAGTCGCATGGGCCAAGCCAAAATACTTCATGAAGATCTGTCCTGTCGCAGGGTTCGGAGTAGGGAACTATTCCGGACAAAAAGACCCATATTCCCCTGATGCACATTGGCTCTGCGAGATGGAGATCTCGCTGCGCTTTCTCGGGGCAAGAGAAATCTACGGTTTCTATATCTCTGCATGCAATAGTGATACCAGTAATCTATTCGCATTGCCCAAGGCAGGATCGGTTGAGCGCCCTGAAAGTTGGGGGAAGCTCGTTAGCCTCCGCTTCCCAGACCTACTTATAGCTAGAGTGTGGGTCGGAGATGCTTTAGGCAGATGGATCTTCCCGAAGCCAGGGCAGGAGTACTGTTTCTGGGCGGAGGTTGAGAACAACGGAACGGCTTCGGCATCTGGCTGCAAGCTCTCTTTCAGGATTATCCAAGAGGATCATCCACAACGTCAAGAGATGTATAGCGGCTTTGTGGACTCGTCTGAGCCGCTTCATCCAGCTCAGAGTCGAAGACTCGCACTGTACGTGCCTGGCATGTATTCGTGGCTGAGGAGACTTGGAGAGCATCAGGTGAAGGTGACTGTGAACGAGGACCGCGCCGCTCCGGAATTGAATTACAGGAACAACGAACTGGTGAGGAGTTTCCTCGTTGACTATGGCTACATCCTAACCGTTCGACTTCCGTACAAAGGTGTAATAGTGAAGATTGCTGGTCGCTCATATGTGAGCGACGGCGCTGGCGAAGTGAAAGAGGCCTTGCTGCGAGGAAATTATGCGATTGAGGTTCCTGGGTTGGCATTTCCTCTGCAGGGGGTTGAGCTCAAATTCCTTAACTTTGGCGACGGCTACAATGCGACGGTTCGACCTTTGGATCTCTGTGACGACGCGGTCCTTGAGGTGAGATATGGCATACGCTTCCTTCTAGAGGTCGAATCAAAGTATGGACCTGTGAGTGGAGCCGGATGGCTTCCTGCAGGGTCAACCGCCAACCTTTCTGTCGCTCCTTCAGTGGATTTCGGGAACGGAACCAGAATGGTCTTTGTGAGGTGGATCCTGCCTGGCAATGTATCTCATTTTGAATATGCGGCGAAGGTTCAGGTGAATGGCCCGACGAAGGTACAGATCTTCTGGAAGAGGCAGTTCCTGTTGGCTGTGAAATCTGAGTTCAGTTCTCCTTGGGGTGGAGGATGGTATGACGAAGGTTCAATTGCCGCTTTCTGGGTAGATCAGGTTTCAGGGGTGTTGATAGTGCACAGGTTTCATGGCTGGGAGGGCGACGTCAGCGCATCAACTCCCAGGGCTACCGTCCTGATGGACTCTCCGAAAGAGGTGAGAGCGCTGTGGGCGACCGACTACACTGCGACGTATGTTCTCTTGGCATATATCCTAGTGATGGTTTTGTTTGCAGGGTTTATCGTCTATAGGGTACAACGGCAACGAAGAATGAGGGCTCTTCTGCGTAGGCGTTACTAACGTTCCCAGTTAGGCGCCTTTGACGCTGGCTCCACACCGATCGCAGTATAGAGCGTTTGGGAGAAGGTCGCGGCCGCAGTAGGAGCAGTATCTAGGAAGGATCTGGAATTCCGTAGGTGGAGCTTCCCTCTCGCCTATGAGAACTCCGATTATCCGTGAAAGCTCCTTGCTGGTCTCATTCAGGGTTACAAGGATTTCTTCTCTCAAGGTTCTCTTCGTAGTTGGCGTTTCGCCTTGCGTTTTCGCTTCTTCCTTGATTTTTGGCTCTTGAGTTCTTGACGAGTCCGCTTCTGTCTTCGCCCTCTTAGCTTCGTCGATAAGCCGTTCAATCTTGGCAGACGAACTCTTTTCAGCTTGTGCCTCTTTCCTTGACAACTCGTATGACACCATCCCGGCAATATGATGAGCGTCTCGCGGATATTAATAGTTGACCGCCTCCGCGCCGAACTGTTACAGTTCAGAGGCTATGATAGGAATCTGGAATGGTCGGCCCATGCATGGCTTGATCAGGTCTACCTGCTTAATCAGCAAAGCAGTGAAAAAGGGGCAAAACTAGTCCTGGTTCTCCATCTTCTACTTTGGGTTAAGGGTTTTCCTGGCTTGCTTTATGCAGTTGCTGAGGGTGGGATCTTTCAGCTGGTCCATCTCGAGGCCTGTTCTCGCGCATATCGATTGGATGATGAGTCTCTGTATCGTCGTGGCGCCTGAGTCAAACATGTCTTGCAAAGCCTCGACGAAGCGGTCGGGCTTCTTGAGGATGTCAGGTTTTTTCAGTGAGTATCTCTTCTCGAGGTTGTAGAATATTGTTTGGGCGACGCTTTCGCCGAGGATGGAGAGACCCTCCTCAACGGCTAGCGTTAGCTTCTCCTCGTGATCTCTCGCCTTAGTGTTGAGGGCATGGAAATCAGAGATCGATGATTTTTCAGGATTGAAGGTCGCAGGCCGGGCGTCTCGGTCGCGAACGGCGATGGTTCCAAATGACACTTCGTCTCACGTCGCGATGTTTAGGGCGGTGCGGTCCTAAAAGGGACTTATGCCCCCCCATACGTTTGGCACTTCAAGTCTCTAAACTATGTCTGCCAAGAAGAAACAAACAGCTGTCTATTACCATCGGCCTCGTTCACAAGCTGAGAATTCACAGGTTGGCCAAGAACCGATCAACAAGGAGAACGGCCGAAAATGTATGATTTGCGCACAGGCCTACACAGGGGCCTCCCTATTGTCGGCAGTGAGGCTTCTTTGCAGATTACTGTAGGCCCAATATGCCCGGTACGAGCCTGTTGGCGGCGTAGATTCAGAGGGGGAGATGTGACGTGACTTTTCTGAGGAAGAGGAAAGGTGTGAGTGGGGTCATCAGCGGAGTATTCCTAGTAGCTATCGCAGTGATGATCTTCAACGTCTTGGCGTGGCAGTTCTTCCAATACGACGCCTACCACAGGACAGCTCTGGAACGGGATCAACGAGAATGGGAACGATTCAACGAACGAATAGAAATTACGGATGTCGGATATGGTTCCTACTTGCGTTTCAAGGTACGCAACATGGGAGGTGTCACAGCTCGCATAGTGACGGTCTACCTAAATGACATCTCAAGCAATATTCCCCGCACTTTGGTTCTAGCGAATTACATAACATCGAACTGTTCGGCTTGGATAAGTCCAGGTACTGAGAAATGGATCTATACCACTATTCCGGTTGCCGCATATGATTCGTATGACTTATGCGTAGCAACTGAGAGAGGGAATCTTGGTAGGGTTCCGCGTTTCTTGTATTCTCGTGAGCCTGGCGCGGGTCAAGAACTACCGTTCACCTTCGGCTTCCGTTACAATGATTTCCAATACATGAACAATCTCGGTGTATGGACGCCTGCTTGGACCCATCCTAGCGACTATAAACCATCAAGTTACCGGGTCTATCTTACCAATACATACGACGTAGATGCCACTATCGTAGGCCCAGATTCAAGGATATCATTCATAACTGACGACTTTCAAGCAGGCAACCTCCAGGTTGCCACTGCCAGCGGAGACCAGACACTTCTCGCAGGTAAAGGCGACTTCATCTACTTCGGAGCTTTAGCTAACAAACTGAATGCACATAAACATTACTTTGTCTTTATCGAGTTGTACTACAAGCTCCAAGGCTCAAGCAACATAATGGGTACGATGGTTGGTCTTTTGGCAATACTGACCTAGCTTTCTCGCGATTCATTCAGCCAATGGTGAAACTTGATGAAAATCTTTGCCAGGCGAAGAGCTGTCTCTACGCTCGTTGCGACGATCTTGATGATCAACACGGCCATTGCAATGGGGGCTGTCATGATTGCCTGGGCCATGGGATTGATTGGCACGTATCAGGGCGGCACCCAGATCCAGTACATGTTGATGGGTGAGAGGGCGCAGGAAGCCATTGTCATCGAGAACGTATGGTTGCAAGGAGGAACCACCATAAAGGTCTTTGTGAGGAACGTTGGTTTTCGAGACGCCGTGATTAAGGCTGTATATGTCAATGGAACCAGCGTCAGTCCTTCGCCATCTCTGCCGCAACCTTTGTACGTATCAGGAAACTTGACATTGACGGTATCGATCTCGCATAATGCTAGATATCCTCAGCTCGTCGTGGTTGCAACCAGTAGGGGCAACCAGGCCCGCGGTGAATGGACAGCATAATTGAAGTGAAGACGACCGCACCGATCCTAGACCATTATCCTGCAAAGGAGCAATTGTATCAAACATTCGGGTCTACCAGACGAAGAAGTAGAACACCAAGTATCCTGCGACCATCAGGACAAGTGCGTGCTTCAATCCTGCACCTATCGAGCCGTCTCCCATCTTACCAGCGATCAAGCCACCTACGAAGGCTTCAATAATCGCCATGTGGAAGAAGACCCTTGTTATGGCATCTATGTCCATAGGTTGAGCCAAGAAGCCTGCCCCTGTGCCTGCCCAGACCTTGGCGATCTGGGAGAAGAAGACCTTGAAGATTAGGATTCCAACCACGACGAAGATCGCGAACGCCATGTAAGATATCCATATGAACGGCCTTATCCTACTCTTTCTCTCCCTCTCAACCATGTCCAGCGTGTTAGTATGATCATAGATCGCTTCAAGTATCTCCTGAATGTTCCCGCCAGATTTGCTCGCCTCAAGGAGGAGCAGGGTCGTCCGTCTCGCAGATGATGTGTCCACCCGCTCCGCGAACATTGTGAGCGCCTCCTCCAGAGTTGCGCCCCAAGAGAGCTGGGCTACGATTCGTTTGATCTCATTCGTGAGAGGACCGTACCGCCTCTGAGCTGATGCTTCAATTGCTCTAGGGAACGAGAGGCCAGCCCTGGTTCCCTCTGAAATCTCTTTGATTAGGTACGGCATGTTCTTGTCTATGGCGCTGCGCCATCTCTTATCCACGAGGTTTGCCACGGCTGAGGGGAAGACGCCGACGATAATGCCCAGTACTACCAGATCATCCCACCGAGGACGAGTTGGGACACGTAGGATGAAGTTGACTATTAGAGCCGAGCCTGCAATCATGGCTGCATTGAACACTGAGACCAAGTAAACGATCTTTCGATCTTCCTTTGGGACTCGCATCAAAGCATATCTACCCCGAGGGCATCAAGCCATCAAGCAATATTATTATTGCAAGCGACATGAGTGGAATGAGGATGTAGGCGAGGAGGTACATGAGCATGATTATGTTGAGGCCTGCCAACGTCGAGCTTACACAAGCCATGACTGTGAACATAATCATCACGACGAGGGGGAATACGATGAGCAGGGCGACGTAGGATTCTCCTACTATCGATAACGTATCGCTCAGTTCCTTTGCCTTGATTTTCTTCAGTTCCATGAGCGACTTAGCTTTGTCATACAGATACCTTTGAATATCTCCGCCTGAGACAACAGTTGCGATCAGGCCTTCAGAAACCTCGGAGAACACCTTTGAGGGTGAGCGGTCGCCTGCGCTGGCCAGAGCCGAAATAACATCTCTTCCGAGAAGGTCCACATCCCGTACTATGTTTGTCATCTCAGCTGCGACAGACGTGCGTTCATTCTTTGCCACGGACTTAAAGATTCTTTCCGGCGGAACCCCCGCAGTGGCTAGAACCGCCATGTGACTGACCATGTACGGCAGCTCCTCCTCTATCTGCCTGCTTCTAGAACCCGCCTTGATGGAGGGGTATGTGTAGAAGACTGTGAAAGACAAAGACCAACCAAACAGTCCAAACGCACATCCCAAGAGAAGGACACCGGAGAAAGCAACACTGAAGAGTAACCCAAGAAAGAGAGAGACAGCCAAGGGCACTAGCAGAGCAATAGTCGTACCTAACATCATCAAGCTGACATAGCCGCGTAGAGTTATTCTTATTCCAGCCCTGAGGAGCTTCGGCCTCAAGTCCTCAAAGTACTTTGTGACGAGCTGCGCTCTTCCACCGAGAAGCCTGAATGCATAATGCGAGTACGCCACGATGGTACTTGTCTTCTCAGCTTCCACCTTGAGCTTCTTTCGCTTCGGGGCCTCTACAAACAGGCCCCCAATCCTGCCTTTAAGCCGGCCGAGAAGACTCTGGACAGAGAGCCCAGTCAATGGAGCAATCCCAGCCTAGCCCTGTCAAAAGCCCCAGCAGGGTCATTGCTGTAGTCTCTTATTATTCCGGCTACGTCCTTGTACCGCCTGATCTTGCTCTTCACCATCCATTCGAGGATCGTTTGTCTACGCGTCAGTTCTGTATCTACAACATCCTGAGTTATTCCCTTCCTCAGCTTGATTTTCTCTATCAGTCCACTCTTGCCAGTGGACGAGAACAAGTCCGTTGCAGGATCCCACTTGAATACATTCCTGACTGAAATCTCCCCCGTATTCCCCTTCAGATTCGCAATCTCACTTGCGAGCTCGATCCTCCTGACAGGCATACCTCCAATCCTAGTCCTCGTCATAACCGCGACCATATCCAGCGTTGGGACCAGCGCTCTCGGAATATTCATTGGCTCAGTCTCCAAACGGTTGATCATGCCTTCCACCGTGTCAGCGTGGATCGAGGAAAGGCCCCCATGGCCTGTTGCCATGGCTTGGAACAATGTGTAGGCTTCAGAGCCCCTGACCTCTCCCACGATTATGTAGTCGGGCCTCTGCCTCAACGCAGCCTTCAACAGGTCGAAGAGCGAGATCTCAGCTGGACCCCTCCCAACTCCGAAGCTTGGCCGGGAGATAGAGGCGATCCAGTTCTCATGTGGCAGATTAAGCTCGGCTGTCTCCTCGATCGACACGATTTTCGCGTCTGGCCTGATGAACATGGAGAGGCAGTTCAAGGTGGTTGTCTTGCCTGTAGCTGTGCCCCCTGAAACCATTAGGCAGACTCTGTTCTCCACTACGAACCAGAAGAATGCAGCCATCTCAGCCGTCAGAGTCTTGAACTCTATGAGATCGGTGATTGTGAGAGGATCTGCTTTGAACTTTCTAATTGAAAAAGTGCTTCCTCTTCTTGTGACCTCCTTCCCATAGGTTATCTGGGCTCTACTTCCGTCAGGCAGCGTGGCGTCGATCATGGGAGTGGCGATCGAGATGTGGCGGCCGCTCTTGTAAGCCAGCCTTACGACGAAGGAATCCAGCTCCGTGGCCGAGTCGAACGCGACATTCGTTGGGAGCGATTCGTATTGTCTGTGCCAAACATAGATCGGCACATTGGGCCCGTCGCATGAGATGTCCTCAACCATGTGATCCCTCATCATCGCGTCGATCCTGTCGTAGTTGATGTAGTCACGGAGAATGTAGTACATGAACTTGTCAAGAGTTTCCTTCGTCACTTTCATCCCGTAAGTCTTGGCTATCTTCTCAATCTTGCCTCTGAGGTAGGCGGCTGCCTTCTCCGGTTCGCCTATAGTCTTCAGATCAGCATCAAGTTCCTCAATCAAGACACTGTCGATTTCGTCGAGGCACGTCTTCTCCTCATCGAGAAGCGTAGGCTCGATCACAACGTACCTCAGGCCTCTAGTCTCAGTGTCCTCGATCAGAGCCGCGTATGCATTAGGCTCATTGAGCGGCCACAGCTCCTTGAAGGTTGTTGCTACTGCTCTGAGAATCGAGCCCTCTTTCTTCTCTTTCTGCACCTCGACCAACCACTGATAACATTTCTCAGGTTGACCGTTCTCCCAGTTGATCGGCCTATGGCCAACCAGCGAATTCTCAGGTTTTGAAGAAGCTGGCGGTAATAGGCTACTGTATGCCTTTTCTTGGCAGACAACCATATACTTTGAAGCAATAGAAGCAGAGAACCTTACCCGAGGGTCCTAACTACGGGACGTCTGGCTAGCGAGGTTCAGACTTGCCCGAGGGCCAGATTCTCTATCCCGAACCTTGCTTGCCAGAAGGAAGTCTTCTCAGGGTCTCTTCTGCTATGTATGGTCGCATTGTTTTGCTTCAACATCTATCCGTGTCTCCTGACTCGCTTTGACTACCCTGCTCTCGAGCAGAGGTACGAGAACTGCATGGCAGACCCCCGCAACGTTGAGTGGTTCATTGGCGACAATGACCGGTACGCTTATGCTGGCTGGAGATACATTAATGGCGCAAGCCTGGGTGAAATCGATTTTGAGTATCATGTTGAGTGTACATCTGCTTGATGACAGCAAGTAGTCAAGGCGAGTGAGAAGCTGGTTCTAGATCACTCGCCATGTATGACGGTCCAAAGGAATTGGGAAAAAGATGGGGGGCTGGGGCCAGTCGGACCCTAGCCTGCTTTTCCTTTGACGATGGAATATGTAAAGGTCGCTCCGGTTATTGTGACTAGCTTCAGCCCATATGAGGCACCGTCGGTGAAGTTGCCGCCACTTGGCAAATTTATGTCACTGTAGGATTTAGTGCTGCCCATGTCAAGGGCATCATTGGGACCCACCGTGGTCAGAGCCAAGCCCTCCAAGTACGCCGCGGCTATGATGACCTTGGACGAGCCGATGTTCCTCAGAACGAAACTGAGCTTTCCATCGGTAGCCTTCCAGTTCCAATTCTCTAGGATCAACTGTTCCTTTGTTTGTGCTCCGCCGGTACCCATCAACCCGCCGAGTAGACCCATCGACCAGACGTAGGTGATGATTGCTGCAGCGACAGCTATAGCGACCATAAGCAACGTTGCAATGACTGGCGACAGAGCTTTCCTTCTAATTCTAAGCTTTCCTATTTTCATTGTTGGTCACGCCGAGAGAAGGGTCTGTGCCCGTAGTTAAGGAGTTGTACGTCGCGCACATACATACTGGCAAAGATATCAAGTTGATACCAACTGCGTCCAACCGAAGTCGTGTCCCTTCTCCGACGGTCGAGGGCAATCGCTTATGGAGACGGCTAGATGGGGGAGAATTTGAAAGGTTGAAAAGCTTTGAGTTCACTCTAGAGGCAATGCCGTGAGAGGCTGGACGATAGGAGAAGCGGTGTCGTCTCAAGTCAAAGAATCCGACGAGACTGGGATGGCATGTACGAGAGCTGCTCTCTTACGTATCCCACCGCTTCAGAGAGGTTACGGTTCTCTGTTCCGTTCATTGTGATGCCGGTCTTTCGGCTCATGGTCTCAATGATTATCCTTTCAATTGTGAGTGATCCCTCCCCGAAGATGTCTTTGAGTGCTTTCATGAAGAGGTCTGGCTTCCTAGCTACTTGATTCCTTTTCAAAGAATAGCGTGTCTCGACGTTATGTATGATAACTTTAGCAACATTCTCACCGAGCGCATCCAGACCCTCTTCGATCACTTTCACTATGAACTCGTCGCTAGCATTCAGCGGATCGATTACGACGAGCTTCCTCGAGGTCATTGGGGTCTTGCCGTGAAATTCAGTTGACGGTTTCAGGTCTTTCTTGAGCATCATGGTCATACTCATCGCCGCATTGTATTTGGCAGACAATGCCTTAAGTGAGTATAGGCTGGCCTACCGCGGATATCGAAATCTCAAAACGGTGGTCACACAGTTGTTCGCTGGCTATGAATGCGCTGGATGATGGTTGAGGCTGCATCTCGACTGTTTTGTGTTTCCACAGGTTCCGTCTGTGTTTTCGAAATGCCGCTGGTGCTGCATTCCTAGGCATGTTCAGAGATCTGATGAGAGGTCTAAGTTTCGCATGATTTCTGGACGGGACAGGCGTTATCCCACTGCCAAGCATAATTCCGTTCTTTGCTTTAAATTGTGTACGAGTCGGCAGAATCTTTTGGTTTGCAGGCCTTCTCTCAACATCGGGATTTTTCGCACCAAGGTCTCTACGACTATCTGCTCAAGCGTGAAGGCGCCTTCTCCGAATACGTCTTGAAGCGCCTGGACGAAGCTTTCAGGCCTATCTATCATGTCATCCACCTTCAAGGAGTGTTTCCTTTCAATGTGATAGAGTATCACCTGTCCGGCACTTCCGCCAAGCGAGTCAAGTCCCTCCTCAATGGATCTAGCCAGAAGGTTTCGCAAATCTTCCGGGAGGTTCAATGAGTTTGGCCTTCTTCTCACCTGCTTTCTCTCTGCGAATTCGAGGGATAGTCCGGCCTTTGAGTTCATTTCAAGTGACCTTTGGGCGGCTTTAAATACCCGGGTTTAGAACGGCTGCGTCTCCTATAAACCGCCGAGGAAAGTCTGCGCCAAAGCTTCTGTAAATCTCGGAGGCTTTGTCTGTGATCTGTCTTGGATCGTCTCCGATTGTCTAGTTTTCTTTGGCGGAATGTTGCGGACAAGTTTCTCACGACCCTGACTATCCTCGCCCTGCAAACCACGATTTTGCCACATGCATCTTGATCATCAATCACTTGTCCAAATTCTCGTTTTCGCTTGGAAGAGCAGCATTCAGTTTTCCAAAAAGTGAGGCCCGAGCTGATCGAGAACGACAACAGGTTCGAGACGGCTACGCTGCTAGTCGTCGGTTGAATATGTGTCTCCTCTATTCAGATGGTGTTGCATATCTCTGTCGGTTTGGGTCTATCCGATTCTTCAAGTCATCTCGTGCCTTCTTGGATTGCTTCGAGGATATGCGTGAGTATTCGAGCCGAACAGGTTTGTTTGCTAATTGTAACAGACATCTGTTTAAGGCATTGTTCTTTGCGTGATGGGTCTAATTCGATATGATGCTTGCGTGAAGGCATGGTAGTTATGCTCGAAGAGATTTCTCAGATTCTTGAGGTTCTTCAGGATGGCGAGTGGCACGGCGAGGAAGAGATGGCTCGAACATTGAATGTATCTTCTGAGCTCGTTCAGAAGGTTGTAAGGTTTCTTGCGAAATATGGCTTAGCAGAGTCTCGGGTTTTTGCTGAGAAGAAGTTCAGATGGCTTAAGGACGCTCCTGGGCTACCTGAAGCGTTGATGATTGTGAGAGCTGTGAGTTTGGAGCCGATGCAGACTTGTTCCACGATAGCCTCAAAATTGGAGAGACGGAAGTAATATAATTACGCTGAGGGTGAAATAGTGACTATCTTACATGAGGAAGTGCATCCTGAGAGCTTGAAGTTGCCTGCAAGAAAGAACAGGAACAGGTTCCAGATCACTCAAGCAATACTGGAGGTTGCAAGAGACGGAGTCGGAAAGACAAGGATAATGTATCGGGCCAACCTTAGCTTCAAGCTTCTTGAGAACTACTTAATGGTTCTTGTGAGGGCAGGGCTTCTCAAGGTGAAAGAAGGAGAGAGGACGATGTACATGACAAGCGAGAAGGGGCACCAGTTTCTCAGAGAATTCGAGACTCTCGAAGAGTACGTGACGCTCACGGCAGCAAAGAGGAACGAGCTTGCTAGAATGCTGGCAAGAGCGGCATCGTAGGACCCCAAGTAGAATAGAACTGGCGTGCTCAGTTTCTGATCCTCGACTGGCTTTTCGACATAGGTTCACAACATGTTGAGGGCCTTGCATAAAGAATGCAAAGATGACTTACGGTGTTTTCCTCCGAGAGGGAAGGCCGTTCCTCTAGGGAGATCAATTCGGAGAATTCGACGCTAATTAGCAGACTAGTGTATCTGAAGTTTTGGGTTGTTAAGGATTTACAGAGAAGAGGAAAAACGAAGAAGAAGCAACCAGCGCCTTTTGAATGTCTGTCAAAGCGAGACGAACGAAAGCTGATTACGTTGTCTCCCCTCCATCTCAACTGTATCGTGCATGACATCCTGTGAGATTCAGTTACGATCAGATAGAGGCCACATGGAGTCTTTGCTGTCTCTTGCGAGGCTTCGATGCCTCATGCATGGGGAGATGGTGATGATTCAGAGTAGAGACGGAAGAATCGTGTTCTGGTGCGGTTGCGAGAGGCCTGGAGAATCCTTCAAGAAGCCTGAAAGAATCTTGAAAGAGAAGGTTGTTCAGGTAAAGCGCTGAAGTGCGTTGGGGTCAAACGATTTCGTCAGGAGAGGGATCCTTGCAGTGACTTCAGCTTCTTTGCCCCTAGGTCCCTGACTTTTCTCACAAAGCATACTAGGCTTGTTCTCTTGAAGACATCTGGATTGAGGCCCATCTCCATACATAAGGAAGAGCCTATGCTCCGTGGCTGCGGAGAGGATATTCTGAAAGTTCTAGGTTTGGGAGTTCCCTAAGCTGTTGGACGGTGGCCCATGCTTGCTGACAGTAATCGTGGAGTAGACGGAACGAGGACGAACGAGACCTCCATGAGAACTCACTCCAACCTGCAGCCTCTTAGATGAGTTTGTCGGTCTTTTTCCTGTTCTTACTCGTGATCTTATTCCAGCCTCATCGAAGATGTTTTTCATATGCCTGAAGTAACATGTCATGCCTGTCTTTTTGACGCGTCTCGAGGAATAAGCATATCTCAAAGGATTCAGGCTCTGAGATGCAGGTAGAGCGACGCAGGTCGTGCAGAGGGAGGACATGGAGCACCAATGTGGGAACCTACAGCTAGGTCAAATGGAAACTAGAATGCTGGCAGTGCAGATAGGTGGCAGTTTTCAATGAGAATCGAGTCGAAGAGAGCCATTCTGGCTTTCACTGTTCTATCGCTGGTAGGGATTTTCACAGCGACATACCTCTACCTTCGGTTCGCTGTAGTAAGGAAGCAAGTAGCTTGCAGGAACGTTTCTGCGGCAGAGGCAAAGGCAATGATAGAATCTGATCCTTCGCTGCTGATCCTTGACGTAAGTAGTCAGGTGGAGTATCAGGAGGCGCATCTGAAGGGTGCCGTCAATATCCAGCTATCCGATCTGTCCGCCAGAATGGGCGAACTCGACCGGAATTCAGCGATACTAGTCTGTTGTCGAACTGGTAGGAGAAGCGCTCAGGCCTGCTCCGCTCTGGTTGAGCGGGGCTTCACCAAGGTATACAACATGGAGGGGGGTGTAGCGGCTTGGATAGATTCCGGATACCCTGTTGTGACCGGGAATATGGTTTCCTCGACATCCAAGTTCACAATTGGATCTGTTGCTGCGCCACCTTCGAAATTCTGTCGTAAGCAAACAGACTTCGTTTTGGACGTGTGGGTCTGCTGGCCTTCCTTCCCTAGATCGGCTTTGCCTCTAAAGTAGACCTATATCTTCGATAGGTTCCAACGACCGCTACGCTAAATGTGAACAAGGATAGGGCTGTAACTATTGGATCTAGCCTTATTCCCCAAGGAGTGTAGTTCAGAAGTAAGCCAATTAGCGGCGTGATGGCAAGGCTCAAGCCAACTGTCAGCGCGAACCGTTCTATGCTATCGAGCTCCTTCCCTTTCGGGAATAATGCTTCAACCGTGACGTATCCTGGTAGAAACAAGACGAAGACGGATCCCACGATCCATCTCAGTATGACCGCTGGATATGTGCTCGGCAGAACGTAGACGGCTAAGAATGTTGCCAGTGTGGCTAAGACAACCAGATAGAACCAAGCATTCTCGTCTCGGATCCTGAGGTAGCCCTTGTATGAATCAACCTTTAGCACAGGCGATTCAAGTTCAAGCACCCCGACCTCCCTTAATTCGTTGATGCTCCTGATGAACTCGTCCTCGGATAGTGTGGGCCGCCTCTTCCTAACGATTTCAAAGAGCCCCGAGACAGTTCGGGGGTTCTCTGCTCGGATCCTCTGGGTTATGAGTTCCTTCAATGGGATCTCAACTCTCTCGCCCTTCAATGCTAACGGCTCCTCTGACAAATGACTTATCCTCACTCTCGTAATATGATTTGGCTCCTGGATTGAGCGACGTGGTGAAGAGGCCTGCAGGCCAGGTCAATCGGGTTTCGGGCTATGCTGGTTGCGGTTATGCTAGCGCTGACAGTCCTAGCTTTTTCGTGTACGAGGCCAAGGGGGGCCTTCTCTTTTTCAACATTGAGTGGAAGTTCTCAGGCGATCGATACGGCTAACGTGGAGTTCGCAAGGGCCATTGCGGCCGTAAGGGCAGCTGAGGCTGCCGGTGCAGATGAGAATCAATTAAGTGCCTTCGTTGAGCGGTTGAACACAGTTGTCTGGATGATTGACAGGGCTGAAAGCCTCCTGCTTCAAGGAGATGTTCAGGGAGCTACTGCCCAAGCTGAGAGAGGTATCGAGGCTTCTAAGGAAATAGTGTCGCAAGCTGCAGAGTTGCGGGATGAGGCGTCCCTGAGAACCTACTATGGAAAGGTCTATACGTTCGGGATGGTTCCGGTCGTCTCGCTTTTTGTGACTGTTGGGGCTCACTGTGGATGGGAGTGGTGGCGTAGACGTGAGATCGGCAGGATGATGAGGATGGAGATTAGGGGAGTCAAGGAGTCTGAGGATGAGGTTTGATGGCGAAGCTATCGGAGGACATGAAGAGAGCCTTGACGATCTTCATATCAGCAACCATAGTCTTCTCCACATTGGCATATGTAACTGTCACGCCGAGACTAAGGGAGCAATTCTTTCAGATCTATATCCTAGGCGAGACAAAGAAGGCTGAGCGATACTACCCCAACAATGACCCGAATATTGCTGTAGGGCAGGTAGTCAGATGGTATGTCGGCACAACGGACTTCATGGGCTCTATGCAATATGCTGTTATCAAGGTGAAGTTGGCGAACTCCACAATCAAAGCGCCTGACGATGTCAACTACACTCCTTCACCTGCGCCAGCGCTCCTGCAATTCAAGAGAGTTCTGATGAACAATGGGACGTGGGAGTTTCCTTTCATGTGGACTGTGAAGGAGATCAGTGTCAATGGTAGTCTAGTCAATCTGAGAATACTCGATATAAATGGTTTAGAGGTTCGAAATAGTTATGTTAGCGCCTTGAAGGGGCATAACTTTCGATTTATCTTTGAGCTTTGGACCCTTGACCCCCAATCTGAGAGCCTAGTGTTCGGCTGGGGGACGGGCTCGGAACGTAGAGTTGCGTGGTTACAGGTATGGTTCAACGCCACCAGTTCTGCGACTAGGTAACCTGCGCTATGGCCCCCCTTCCTACGAGCGTACTCCGAAAAAGCTCACATTTACGCGGCCATGCTATCCAGATGCAGAAATAGGGAATACGCGTCTATTAGGAACGTCACTTCCTTCTGTGAGAGAGACTAATAGACTAAATAGATTGACAAAAACGCGCATCTCTCAAAGATTGGATTAGTCACCGTCGGCAACTTAGGCGCCTTAGGACGTTTTTCACGGTTGAAGGCTTCTAATCATCTTACTATCTGCTCACGTGGGCATTGGATGACAGCTAAGACAAACCTACTATCATAGCACGTATCTACTGTCGGCGTATGGTTGTCCTTGGTCTGTTCGTCTACTTTTCCAGCTCCTTATTTTTCGCACGATCAGGTCACAAGATGCTCAGCTTCTCGCCATTTGGAACTACGCTTCCGATTCATTTCGAGATCTTACAAATGCTGGTCGCGGCTATGAGCAGTCAAGAAGATTATCTGAAAGAGCTGCAGCCCGTCCAGACTCGTTTGTCTATTACCAAGCGGAAGTGATAGACTAGCCTTAGTCAGAATCGATCAGATCAGGCTCTAGTGCTATCCTTGCTTGCTGATCAACGAGATGGATAAGCTCTTAGGGAGGAGCCTTCGGCCACACTTATCACAGTACTTTGTATTTTCGACAAGTACTCGGCCGCAGCAAGCACATACGTCTATGACTGGCGGTGTTAATCGATGCTCGTAGCAACGGAGTTGGACCCCTTTCGGTTCGAGAATGATGTGTGAAGTGGATTCCTTTATCGGTTGGATCAGCCTGTTCGCGATAGTGCGCATTTCGGAGTTTGCCAATCCGTGCCACGGCAACGCAGGAAGAATAAGGATTGCTGCGAAGATGACGGTCTGCCCTATCGCGATGCGGGTGAACATAAGATCTGGGTAGGCCGCAATAATGAACATAGCTATGTTGTTTGAGGCGTGCATCGCTATGGGAGCGGTGAGACTCTTAGTCTTCAAGAACGAGTATCCGAAGGCTATCCCCACGCCATATGAGAAAAGGAGTTCAAGCGGGTTCTGCCAGCCGTAATGCATAAGGCTGAACTGGATCGACGCTAACAAGATAGCGGGCCATGCGGGAAGAACCTTCTGGTAAGATTCTTGAACTAGTCCACGAAACAAGAGCTCCTCTCCAAACCCCACGAAAACAGTCATGACGATGACGACGTACAAGATAGTCTGTAAGGTGTCTTCAGTCAACCGGATTGGTGAAGGCCTGAGGATCCAATACTCTATCAAGCTTGAGAGAAGGCCAATAGATCCACCTGCAGCAATCTGCTTATACATCGGGTAGAGGCCACGCGTTAAACCGACCCTTGCCAAACTAATTCGCTTGACGACAATGAACGCGACCGCAACCGAAATGATCAGAATGTATATGGTTGGCGCCGCGGCACTAACTGCTAGGAGTCCCTGAGGGAATGGTGCAAAGGCGAGACGACTGGCAAAGATCAACCCTGTCACCTGAAGGGCGTACCTTTCGTCCTCTCCAAGCCTCAAAATGGAGCCAGCGAAAGACAGGCTCAAAGCAGCGGCAAGAGCCAACACAAGGCCTATACTAGCATGCGGACCATTGAGCAAAGCCTCCTCAACAAGCAAAGCCGCAGTAGCAGCGGACAAGCATAAGAAAAATCCTACTGAGACTGGGCGCTCCATAGACAATGATGCCAATATGCCAAGGATCGCTGCAACTGATGAGAAAAGGAGATATGGCATGATTCCCTCTCTCCCAAGGATCAGTGTGAAAGCCGAATACAGAAGTGTACCCCAAATCATTACGTAGACTGCGACTGCAAGGAGACGCTCAGAACTGATTGTCAGTGGCCTCATAGATGTATCCACCCGCGTCACTGACATGCATCCTGAAAGACATTGCTTAGATCCAAACAAGATGATACTGTCAATTAGTCAACAAACTCTTGTTCGTCATCACGTGACGAACAAGATCTAAACAGCTGACAGTATCGTGGCAACCTTGAAGACTACGATAAGTGAGAAGACTAACAAGAGAAATACCACATAAGGCAGCAAACTCGTTCTGAGCTCAGCCAAGAAACGTTGCGTTCCTCCGTATCCTGAATCTGCAAGCTCCGAGAATATCAGCAACCCAATCAAGGAGAGACTGAGGCAAAGCTGGATTGGAACTACAGACGCTAATGCCGATGGCGAGCTGCCCAAAACAGTCGTCCCAAGAACGGTTGAGAGACCGCTCAGGATTGGCGGAGCCGAGATCACAGTAGTCACTAGGTAACCAGCAGCCAAGACCGCAGAAGCCACAAGCAACCTCTTTCGTTCCAAGGTGATAGGCCCGTTTGTCTGTCAAAATAGAACAAACAAGCCTTTCTTCTATATAAGGATAGAGGTACGCAAGTTGGCTCTGTTAACTTAAGCCATTTGTGACAGATCATTAGCCATGGTTACTTGTGTTCAGAGTCCTTGGTTGGCAAAATTCCGTTCCCTACCGAGACAAGAAGCCCATTTTGTGCCGTTTGAAAGAACGAATATGGGCCCTATCGACCTCATAGAAAATCCTGCAATTCCCTTAAGTTAACAGAGCCCGCAAGTTTCACCACTGTGAGTAAGTCAGCTTCAATGTCTCTTCTTGTTGCGAATCTCATGTTTGTCAAGGCAACACAGACAAGAACTGAATAGGTGCCGAACCTCCGGTCAAGCCGATGCTCTCTGCGCGGGATCGTAGGAGCTCGACCGGACAGGAGGCCGGCAAACCTGCAATCGGAAGTATATGTACATAAGGGTTTCTTCATCGCTAGGGTTTTCAGAGCCAGCTTGCTCATCCTTTTCGTGTTGACCCTTTTCATGTGGAATTCCACGCAACCAAGAACGACGCAGGAAGCGGATTTGATACGGCATGACGGAGTCCCAGAAGGAATCATAGGAAATAATAGTGCTATGCCATATGTCGAGACCAGAGTGGCGACAGCCTCCCCGGTACTTGTTGAATATGGTCACTGGACTGAGGGAGAGATTGTTTCTGAGGCGCAGAAGCAACAAATGCTTCAGTTCATACTGAGCAGAAAGGCAACGATTTCGAAGCAGTTTGAATATCTGACTATCGAACGTAGCAGCCGTCTTATGGGTCTCCCGCGTACACCGAGCTACACGGTCTTTATTGACATCAATGATGGGAGCAGGATCAAGGCAATGAACACAAGGACAGGCAGCATTGACTACTCAAGTATAGATGCAAAGACGGTGTTACAAAAAGCGATAAACGCTTTGCCACGTGGCGGAGGGCAAGTATTCGTCAAAGCTGGAACTTATCTCATTTCCTCCAGCATTCAGGTGAACTGGAGCAATGTCTGGATCGCTGGCGAGGGGCAGGGCCACACTGTTCTTCAGGCGGCCGATGCCGCGCTATTGACCACCAACTTGATAGGTTTTTTTCCCTCACATTTATCAAACATTCGCATCGAGAATCTAACAGTCGATGGCAACAGGGCTCACAATGCTGACCTAGGAGATGACGACAAGCAGTGCCTTATCGCTTCAATTGAGCGCGACCTTTCGGATGTCTACCTCATAAATGTGGAAGTTAGAAATTCGCCGAGACATGGAATCAGGCTAGTAGGCGGCACCGCTGGAGGGACAAAAGGAGTTCATTGCATCAATGTTCTTGCCCATGACAACGGGGAGGAAGGCATCGAATACGACTTCCGAATAGATGACAGCGATATCGTAAACTCAAAGGCCTACAAGAACAGTATTGGGATAGGGATCTACGGTTCACATAACTTCTCGCTGATTGGAGGGGAGGCGTACAACAATAGCGGGGCGAACGTACAAATCGCATACTCAGGCAGCCAAAACGCCTTCAAAAACAGAGTGACGGGTGTAAACATTCACGACAGCTCAGTTGGCATCGACATTTGGGGCGACGTTGACATGTCAACGTTCGAGTTCAATACGATCTACAACCATGATTCGAACAACGGTTTCGGCATATTCATTTCGGGGAAAGGCCCCTCAAGGAGGTGCGAAGACAATGTACTCGCCAGAAACGTCATAGACTCAGTTTTGAACAAAGGCATAGCCTTCGACCGATATGCCGACCGGAACTGTGTAATCGAGAACATGGTCATGAACTCACGTTGGGTTGGAATCGACATAGCCAACTCGACAGTGAACGACACTCTCATAACAGACAACCTGCTCGTCAAGAACGAAACACCGCTTCGAGACAACGGTACGCATACCCAGCTTTCACGGAACGCGAGTCTTGTTGTTAGGAGTGGAACAGTCGCAACGACCAATACCACGATTTCGTCAACATCCACCAGCTACGTCACTAATTCCTCTACATCTAAGCTTACTCGTACAACCCACCCAGTAACTGTCCTATCGCCATCTTGCTACATGACTATACGCACTCAGATTTCAGGAGCCTCAGCAACAGAAATCACAACTCACAATACGTTCATCGAATAGTTCCCGCAGAGAATCTCCTTTGGCTCGACAATATGGAAAAGGCTATCTTAGGCACGCGCTCAGACTGCGGCGGAGAAGTCCGAAGGCCGCAATCCTTTGGTTCTAAATAGCTGTCTGGGGCAGGCACTCGATAGACTCATATCTAGCCCATGCCGGAGGACCTTAGAGTTCAGGAAGTTGTAGTGGGACCTCTGATCTACTGGAAATACGTGTTCACAACAAAGGTAAGAAGACTGGCTACTGCTACGGTCAGTCGACTCGTTCTCCCGGATATGTATGCCTTCATAAAGAGGAGGATCGTCGGATTTGAAACATTTGTCGTACTGTATCACAGAATCTCCCCCAAGAAGGACAGCTGGTCTTTTGAGACGTTGAGCCCTCAAAGCTTTGAGAGGCAAATAGAGTGTTTTCGCCTGAATCATGAGATCTTGTCTCTTAATAGACTCGTTCAGTGCCTGCGAGGAGAAAAACCTCTACCTAAGCGAGGGGTAGTTATCACCTTCGACGACGGCTACAAGGACAACTACGTCTATGCTTACCCTGTCCTCAGGAGATTACGTATTCCTGCAACAATCTTTCTTGTCACAGGTCACATTGGTACTAGCAAGATGTTTTGGTGGGATAAGGTAGGATATCTGGTTCAGCATACGACGGCTAAGCGGTTGAAGTTAGACGAACTTGGCAGCTACTCTTTGGAGTCTGGTCTTGATAGATCCTATGTGCGTCTCATGATTATCAAGACGCTGAAGAACTTGCCTGAGCAAAGGAAGAACTTTCTAGTGGAAAAACTGGCTGATATCTCTGGAGTGGAAATTCCTGAAGACTTAGGGAAGGAACTGATCCTGTCTTGGGAAGAAGTGAGGGAGATGAGCCGAAACGGGATTGATCTAGGTGCCCACTCGGTGACTCACCCTATCATGACACATATGCCATTGAGTCAAGCAAGATGGGAGATTAAACAGTCAAAGGAGAACATTGATGAAAAGGTTGGGAAGGAAGTCAGCTTGTTTGCCTATCCTGATGGTGATTTCACCGCTGAAATGGCAAAATTGGCCAAAGAATGTGGGTTTGCTGCTGCAGTCACAATAGACAACAAATGGATCACTCCTAAGACCGATCGTTACCAACTGAGTCGTATCTACATGAGCGAAGATTCCAATACATCTGATATCATGCTCTGCGGGCTGTGGGGAGATCTGCAGACTGCGTTAGGTCAGAGAAAAGGATGATTAAGAGCACACCAGAACCCTGCTATCGTAGCTGATAGAAATACTCATTTCCGATCCTCATGGTCCTGCAAGACCTAGTCAGATTCTTTCAAGTTGTCGCGGTTAATCTAAGTGATCTAGGAAGAAGAATGCTTATCATAAGAGACAAACGGAGTCAAACGAAGGGTTTTTTAGGAATATTGCAGCGGTTGCTAGGGATTGATGAATATGAGGTACTAGAATTCCGCATCCGAATTCTTGCATATTTATCATGTTTCCCAATCCTCAGGTGCTGAGCGTATGGCCAGGCTGAAACAACTACCGCTGGTTCTCCTACTATGTTTTCTTCCAATCTTGAGTGTGTTAGGTACAGTGTTTGTGAAAAACTGGAGCAACAACCACCTTCTCCTATTGCTGTTTATCGCGATATCCGCTTTGATAGTCCTGAGCTCAAGAAACAAGATCCCAAGCAGACTGTATGCTTTGGCGATTGTAGCCATTGCGAGTGCCCTCTTGTTCCAAACGACTATGGCGTCTGACTATCTGGAGGGATGGGACATCCACATGGAGTACTATCTGGCGCAGACTACAAGAATGAATTCGCGCCTAGACTTTGGATTTACCTCAGGTTGGCCGGGGCTCAACAACTACAACTCGATGCTGAGCATAACCGTCTTGCCAGTTATTATGGCGCTTGTGCTGAACTGTGACCTTCTTCAAATACTCAAAGTTGTATATCCCATGGTCTTTTCTTTGGTACCTCTAATTTTGTACAAGATATACGAAAGTCAATTCGGGCAGCGAGTTGCATTCTTTTCTGTGGTCTTCTTTATGTCGTTTTCAGTCTTCTACGTTGAGATGCCGTATTTGGCGAGACAGATGGTCGGGGAGTTGTTCTTTGTGTTGTTATTATTCTTACAGTTAAACAAAGACAAGGACTCTGCGGGAAGAGCCGTGATGCTCATAGTGTTTAGCGCTGCTCTCGTGTTTTCTCACTATTCTCTCTCATATGTGTACGCAGCGTACGTTGCAGTGCTCTTATTGCTTTCATGGACTTTGAGACAGGCACGCCTTGGCCCCAAACAATTCACTAGAAGTCATCTCGCTCTGTTTGTTGTCCTAACTTTCTCCTGGTATATGTTCGTCTCTCTCTCCAGCCCGTTGATATCGCTAGCGACTGTTGCTGTGACGACTGTCAAAGCTGTTTTCACAGAATTCTTGAATTTGCAGACGAGGGATCCGGCTATCCTCTATGCCCTTTCTCCAGCAATTTCCATCTGGCATGGAATCAGCAGAATAATATTCTTCGCAACAGTAGTGTTAACCGGGATAGGGTACGCAAGGATTTGGCTAAGCCGAAGAAGTAAGGGGCCTTCACCGGGCTATCTTTCCGCCGCATATGTAAGCGCCGTACTGATTCTTGCGAGCGTTGTTCTACCTAACTTCGCTACGTCACTCAACATGGGAAGAATTTATCATATAGGGCTGATGATCTCAGCTCCCTTTTGCATTTTGGGGGGCGATTTTGCCTTCCGACAGACGACTACGTCGAGGGGCGTATTGCTTAGGAGACTGTCCGAGAACAAGGATTCCCACTTTTCTTGCACTTCAGTTGTGATGACAGTCTGCCTCATAACGTACTTCCTTTTTCAAAGCGGCTTTGTGTATGAGATCATGGGGGATGTTCCTTCGTCTCTCTCCCTGACCATTGACAAGTCGAGACTTGCAAGGGAGAACCCTGGACTCTATGATGCCTATACTCCTGCGGAGGAAGCCTTCGCTGCTGTTTGGTTGTCAGAGAACATAAGGTCCAACTGCGTGGTGCATAGTGATTGGGTATCCAAAGTGCAAGTCCTTGCCAGCTACGGTATGTTAGATTATCGACTGGTAGTCGCACCGTGGCCTGACTCGGCATTTCGCAAGGAGGCATATGTCTATCTAAGAAGCCTGAATGTTTTTTATGGAATGTGGAGCGTGGGATATGAGACTCTTTACAGTGTTGACATTTCCGTTCTTCTAGATGTGACGAACGAAATATGCTCAAACGGAGCTAGCCGAGTACACTATACTCTCGCAGAGATTAAAGGCAGTTCCTTCATGAAGAGCAAAGTGCGTTGAAGAAAGGTTCGTCTTGAGGAGGAACAGTACTAGACATTCGAAGGATTATTGGCTTCCGGAACCCAGATTCTTGATAAGGTGAAGAAGATCATGCCCGCATGGGACCTTGTGCTATGGAACGTACTGCTATTCAGTCTCTTTCTTCTAGCAATGCCTTTCAAGAAAAAGACGGGACGTTATTCGGGTAGTGTCTACCTGGCTTTCATAGTTTCCTTATTCACTGAGATGTATGGTTTTCCTCTAACCATCTACATCCTTGCCTCGCTGTTTGGCTACTATCCTCCGTCACACCTCTTAGAAGGAATTCTGGGATCTCAAGTATTCTGGGCCATAGTTCATCCGCTATCGGATGCCGTAGTGCTTCTAGCAGCGATTCTCATAGCTCTTGGCTGGTGGCAGGTCTATTATGCCAAGGATAAGCTTGCGACTGGCGAAGTCTATGCACTCGTTCGGCATCCTCAATATCTGGGCTTTATGCTTCTCACGTTGGGCATACTCGTTCACTGGAGTACGCTCCCAACTCTCCTGATGTGGCCAATCATGGCAATCTTATATTACAGGTTGGCTAGAGCCGAAGAGAAAGAGATGCAACAGGAATTCGGGGATGAATATTTAGAGTATAGGCGCAAAGTTCCAATGCTCATCCCAGCTTTCACATTTGTAGCGTGGAAAACTCTAATCATTCTATTTTCGGCACTCATTCTTTTCGGCGGTCTTGGCGGAGTATTAGCTACATTGACGTTTGGTGCCACAACAGGGATACACGCACTCGCCCGACGAGTCTTTCAGCTCGCGTATGGCAGCGAACGACCGTTTGCACAATAGTCTGAAAGTCAGATGTCAGCCTGCACCGCTTAGGTCAAATAGATGTGACACAATCACAAGTTGATCGGTCTGTCACATATGCGCGTCACCCATTTCATTCGCCTCAGTGTAGCTGTAGTCTTTGTTGGACTTCTGGTGAGTATTGGCATCTATAACAATAGAGGCGTTCCCGATTTTCGAGGATTGGTGCAAGAAAAGATCCGAGTTCTGTATCACTTGGTTCAGTCTCTCGCAGAGTTGTCACCATACGCATTAGCCGTTTTGTGTGCAACTATCTCGCTCGTAGCAGTCATCATATGGAGCAAGAAGAGACCTCATCGACATGATGACGCACCAGGTACTTGGAGGAGCTGGAGCACACAAATGAATCCAAATCGTCCGCCCCAATCGCTTTGCAGGTAAGGTGAGCATTGCGCCTGAGCGCGCTGTTGCATTTCGCTTAGTCATTCCCTTTAGCAACTCCTGTCTTAGACCTACGGAAATCCCCGACTATCATTGACATCTCTCATCCTTGACTTCCTTATTCACGCGCAACGCTCCGTTAGCCACTCAGCCATCTTCTGGGCAGCAGTCTCACTGATCGAGGTGTGGTTTGTGAAGAACCTTGATCCTGCGCACATCTCTCAGGCTCTTTCTGTTTGTCTTTCATTTCCCTCGTGAGTGGAGATACAGGCCCTATCTTGAACTTCCAACCCATTTATATTACGCAACTGAATATCTAGATTCTTTGGCCGAGGGCAGTCGAGGCATTTACAATGTTCACTTGGATGCTGTTTGCTACCTTTCTGATCGTGAGCTTGCAGTTTCTATGGAATGAATTAGGGAAATGAAGGAATCATCGTCGTTATGTCAGCACAGCTATTTCCACTTGGAGAGAGTCACGATCCCTGACAGTCGATCGGTTTTGCTGCTACGCAGATTGTGGTGGAGACTGAGATATCTTGTGTTGTACGTGAGTGTTCTAGGCCCAGCGGTGTTTATAACAAGAATACTTCCTTCCACAAAAGCGGGAAGACATCTATTCAAGAGGGGTCGCATCGACTACAGTCGCAAGAATGAAGAGAGTCTTGACCTGAAGCCGGGGGAATGGGTTGCGGTCAAGTCGGCAGAAGAGATACTCTCCACCTTGGATGCAGATCTGAAACATAAGGGCCTTAGTTTTGATCCCGAAATGCTGAAATTCTGCAGGAGAAGGTTCAGAGTCTACAAGAGAGTCAACAGGATCATCGTGGAATCCACTGGTCGGGTTAGAGAGATGAGGAGTCCGACAGTCTTGCTGGAAGGGAGCGTGTGCAACGGACATGCGCACGGAGGATGTGATAGGTCTTGTTTTTGTTTTTGGAGAGAGATCTGGTTAAGAAGAGTCTGATTCAAAGCACGTAAATGAGGATCGAGCCTACTTGATTAGCCAAGGTTGTTCGTTGCCAACAACAGACGGAAGCTTAAGACAGTGTTCGGTTCGAAAGAGAGCGATAGGAGAGGCTCTTAGAACAATGCTCGAACCATTTACTTGTATTCTTGGGAAGAAACGAGCATGTCACACTTGATCCTGCTTCTCTGCAAGAACGTAGCAGAAGATGCGTGCGCAGCGAAATGATCACTAGAGAATTAGTCAGCGATCGCGAATGGAACGAGTTTGCTCTTGGTTGTCAGGATGCCACATTCTATCATACGCCAGAATGGATGCGACTTCTGAGAAACAGCTTCGATTTTCGAGCCGGTTGTCTGGCAGCCGAAGACGACAACGAAATAGTCGGCTTGCTCCCGTTCACCGTGTCAGGAAGGGGTATCTGTAGAGTGCTAGATTCTCTGCCTCACTCAGACTACGGAGGACCATTGGTCCGTCAGGGCTCGAAAAGAGAAGTTATGCTCTCTCTGTCAAACCACTTGAGAAAGATGTGTGTTGACGGAGGAATAGTGGCATCTCGCATGACGTTTTGCCATAAGGACCTTGCGACTTCGTTTGCGGAAGTGCCCCCAAGAGGGGGGCGTGCACTGTATACGATACACAGCGATGTCGGAGATGTCATTATCGACTTGGCCGAGAAACCGATCGAACGTATTTGGAATGAAGAGTTTGACAGTCGAAGGGGACAGCGCAAGTATCTTAGACGTTTTGAGAGAGACGGTTTTCAAGTTGTGGAGGCGAGGAATAGCCTTCACTTGCAGTCGTTCTATGAACTGTACTGTAAGAACATGAATTCGGTCGGCGGACGCCCGGTTCCCTACCGCTTCTTCAAGAATGCGTGGCGAGATCTTCGCTCTGGACAATTCGTAGCTCTGCTTGTCGGAAAGAGTGCTTTTCTTGGCAGCATCGGCTTTTTCCTGTATGAAGAGAAGAATTCCATTTACTTGCGCTACGCGGGGATTGACAAAGATTTGTGCGATACAAGATACCATATCATGACTTACCTATTTTGGGAGACCATAAAATGGGCGTCTGAGCGGAATGTCAGATATGTGCACATGGGGGCGACCCCGCATGACCCTGCGTCTTTCCATTACAGGCAAAAAATGGGTTTCGGAGGAGCGTTTTTGCCGCAATACAGAGTCATAATCGGGTACAACCCGGGCCTATTCCTCTTGAGGGAGAAACCGCTTTCTGTATTGGTTCGTCTTAGAAATAGAGTCCCTGAGAGGGCTTGGAACACGTTGAAAAGGAAGATTCCAGGCTTCCTCCCCCACCTTTTCCTCAGATAGGTCGTTGAAACTGATGAATCGATTGCATACAAGGATTGTTCTCGTCATCGCAAACAATCCGCCATGTGACGACAAAAATCCGCTTCGGGACAATGGAGCCAAAACCAAGATCTTGCACAATACGATTGGGTCAATGACTAATACCCCAGCATGATGGATACTGACTAGCAGTGTCGTATCTATGTGAGTTCTGACAGAGATAATGTTCGATAGTAAAGGAAGCAGTCGGGTGGCAAAATCAAACTCATCCAATGGAATGTCATGTTCTACAGCCAGTCATAGAATGAATGGCTTGGACACAGCCGTGCAATGTACACTAGCGAAAGGGGAATTCGGAGCTACAACGAGAGAGGAAATGGTCCATAGGTTTCAGTATCTCAGATACTTGATCAGCAGACTGAGGGATTCGCCTATGAATCTCTTGATACCAATAGCATTGACACTGGCCACCCTAATACTTGGAGAGGAAAGATGCGGTAGCTATCCCAAATCTGCTCTTTGTCTAAGACCATACGAGGTTTGGCTGAGGCCGTATTTCGGAAAGAACCAGGGGACGATAATCGATGTAGGAGCGAACGTGGGACAACACACGAGGTATTTCAGTAGGCTAGGGAGGACAGTGATTGCGGTAGAGCCGTCTCCGAGAGCATTTCTCATATTGAGAAGGAGGATGTCTAAGGCGATGAATGTTGCTTGCATGAAGCTTGCACTCTCTGATGACTGTCGCAGGGCTACGCTCTTTTCGCCGCGAGGGACTCTCAGTTCCAATCTGTCTTCAGAATGGGGCCATGCTGCGTCGAAGACAGTCGCCGACGTTTTGACACTGGACGAGCTGGTGCACAGACTACAGGTTCATGACGTCACGCTAATCAAGGTCGATGTGGATGGGTTCGAGGGCAGGGTTATCCGTGGTTCAATTGGAACTATGAAAACACAGAAGCCGGTTCTTGTGGTTGAATACAACTCAGAGCAATTGCTTCGGGAACTGAAAGAGTTGTGTGCGCAAGCCGATTTCGCCTGCAAAGTCATCAGTCCTCCGAAGCATTATCCAGTTAAGTCCGGCTACGGATGGGTCTACTGTTTCCCAAAGCCTCAAGGCCCAGGGAGACCGTGAGAGCCTTGTAGTGCTTACCTTCGAATCTCAGTTTGGTCGGGAATCTTATCAGGGCATGGTTGATTCAGTTCTTACGTTGTCACCGATCCAGTTTGGACATGATGGAGAGGATTCGTGCTTCGTATCTCAGCACAGGCTGGATCCAGCTCCTGCTCTTGGGGATTTTCGCCAGAATGGCTGTGAGATTCTCGATGTCAGACTTGTTCATGGCTCCTAGTATTGGAGCGAACGTAAGGAAGGAGACCAGATAGAGGCTCCCTCCAACAGCTAAGCTGACTGTTCCAACACCCATTATGGTTGTTTGGAGCAAAATGACCGTGGGTATCGCTGCGACCATCGCAGTGAGGTAGATCTTACTATTGGCTTTGAGGTCAGGGTATACGCCGTGTCTTTTCGAGGCTTCATTCATCCCATATAGGGTTGAGAATCCATTGGAGACTATAAGCGCTGTGATGAGGCCGCGTATGTGCCAAAGCCACGTCATCGTTGGTGCCAAGGGTGCGAAAATCGCAACCGTGATAACGCCAATCTTAAGAGTAGTCTTGGTCTCGCCTATTCCATTGAACAAGTTTTCCAGTACTAGGTAACCTACCCCCGTCAAAAGGAACAAAGCCCCGTACATCGCCAGGAATTCCGAGGCGAGGTCGTAGCCTGCACCATAAAAGGCGGATATTAGATCTCTAGACAGAATCATGACGGCTACAGATGTGGGAATTATGACCAGAGAAGTGTATTTCATTATAAGCCTGAACAGCGTTGCGAGCTCGCGCCTTTGATAGGGTGCTATCTTCGAGAAGATGGGGAAAACGACTGATGCCATTGGGTAGCTAACGACAGACACAAGCGCAGCGAACTTCAGCGTGACGTTGAAGTTTCCGATTTCTGAGTTGGTTGCGAAGAAAGCTAGAACTATGTTCTGAAATTGCGAAAGGAAGACACCTAGGACCGTTGTCAAGTACAGGGGTAAGCTGTATCCCAGCATCACGCGTACTGCTTCTAGTGGATTATCGATGATGCCTTGTGAAGTCGCTTTAAGACGTATGTATTTCATGGCAAGGATCAGGACTCCTATGAGAGCAGCGCCGAAAAAACTTGCCAGATATGCCAGTATAGCGCCTGCGACCCCGAGACCGTACAAGATCAGAATTGGTGCTAGCACGGTCTTAGTGGTAGACTGGAGAATCTGAATAAGCGCGCCATATTGTGTATAATCCAATCCTATGAAGGACTGTATTGCTGCGTAGAAGATGGGTTGGAAGAGTATCAGCGCTGAGGCCAGACGCACCAACAAAGCTAGTTCAGGTCTATTCAGGATATATGCAAGCGACTCTGCCATGCTGTAGCAAATGGCGAATGCTACTACGCTGGATGAGAGTTTAAGAAGGAGGCCAAACCCAACTGTTTTGAAAGCCTCGTAGTGCTTACCTTCGAATCTCAGTTTGGTCGGGAATCTTATCAGGGCATAGTTGATGCCTAAATCAGTAAGCGACGCTAGGAGTTCTGGGATAGCTAAGGACAGAGCGTATAGACCGTAGCTAGACGGTCCCAGGAGACGGGCAACAATGATCGCGCCCACTGCCAAAATAATGGTCGAGAAAAAGTTTCCAGAAAATAGGAATAACCCTTCTTGAGCTGCCTTTTCAGTTATCTCAGCAATCCTATCAGACATATCTTCGAACCAAGCTCAATCAGGTCACGATTGGTCCAGTTACATACCAGGCACTGTTCATCCTCCGCACCAAAGAAGACTCGTCACACATCAACCATTCGACCATTGGAATCGCAATTGCCGGGTTAACCTAGCCAGACTAAATGCTCCCCCTACACAGGTGAATCTTCTTCCACTTACAATATGCCATGGCCCTTTCTGACGATGCTCCAGACCCTCACAAGATTCTCTGGAATGAAGCCAAGAACGTCCTGCCTTGTTTTCGGTGGAGAAAATCTCGATTTAGACTGAAACACATCCTCTCTACTAATCTCGGGGAAACTGATGTCAGATTCTATGAGGCTGCTTGCTAATTCTTCAAGAGTGATTGGCTCTAAGCGCCTATCATCAACAAGATATCGCATCAATCTCTTCGTAGTATTGATGTGAGCTAGGTTACCGTCTCTAAAGGGGTGACATAAAATCGAGATATGAAAGAATCGGTTGCTCTTGCAGTCAAGTAAGGCAGAATCAACCATGTTTTTGATGGAATACCATGGGCGGTCATAAGTCTCAACGCATACGGGAAGCATCCAGATGGTACGATTTGCCAGGTGCACTAGGCTTGGCATTGAAGTAGGCTTCGGGTAACTGACGTAGCGATAGTAGTTGGTTGCAGGGTGCACAAAGTATCTTATGTCCTGATCTGCCAATGCCTGTATAGTATCCATGTTCATCCTGGACAGAAAATTCGCTCCGCTCACTCTACTCTCGAAATCCTGTTTCATCTTTCTGACGGATTCGCGCTGCCTATCTAAGGTGAGGTCTGACAAATACTCGTGCCAAAGGCCGTGGATGCCAACCTCGTGGCCTTGTCGCCTGAGTTCCTTCAAGACATTGGCATACACTTTCTTTATGAGATTCGTTGCAAAAAAGGTGGCTCTAACATTGTATTCTTGCAGAAGAAGGAGTATGCGAGGCAGGCCATACAGGACGCAACCAAGTTGCTCTGTGTCAAAAATAAGCGAGAACTTTCCTGCGCAGTCGTCTCTTGCAACTCTTTCTGCCGTTTCATGATAGGCATCTAGATCAGCCATCTTGTCACACGTCATAAAGTCCCGAAAGCATGTACCCATCTGCACTAGCCTTTGCTCTTTGTCTATCCCACTGAATGATGAGTAACCTATTTTAAGACGCCTCGTAATCGAGCCGATGCTTATTCTGTTGGCGACTTGATCATTTCTTGAGTACAGCACAAAGTCGATGTTGTTTTCTACGAGTGTCTTACCTATCTCTTTACATTTCTTGTACAATGTGTTGTAGTCTGTGATCAGCCAGAAGACGTTCCAATGATTACTCTTGCGTCCACTACCCAAGACTTGAGAGTCTTCGCGGTCCAGAATGATTAGGACATTGGGCTTGTCCATGTTGCCATTACCTCTACGATGATGAAGAACAATAGGACAAGGTAATTGTTGCTCCAGTCTTCACAAACATCGCAGCCTGTACACTGGAGATGTGAAGAGAGGATGATAGTAGAGTCAGTGCCCCTATTCTCAATATGACCACACTTTGGCACCTTGGAATTCGGAAAACGCGCAAGGAAACAGGGCTCACTTCTGGTTCTCCACAATGCGCTTTAGGAACGCCACATATCTTTTGCCAATCAAGCTCACATCAAGTTGGGCCTCCGCAAGCCTTCTGCCGTTCATGCCTTTCTTCAGCAGGATTGCTTCCGGGGTATCTCTCGCTTGCCTAATTGTGTCTGCCAAGGATTCTGGAGTGGGCTGGCAGACGAATCCACAGTCGAATCCTTCCACCAATTCCGATACTTCATCAACTCTCGTTACGATGACTGGCTTTCCAAGAGCGAGATACTCTGCGAATTTTGTTGGAAACGCAGCTTGTCGCACTCTGCGTGAGCATGCATCTGCAGGTATTATCAGAACGTCAGACTTCTTCAGATGGGATATGAGTTCGTCTTGAGGCAACCAGCCCATTAGGTCTACTCTTTTTCCTAGCTTTATTCGAATTGTCTCTCTGAGCTTCGAATCCCGCTCTCTGAAGCCTATGATTTTGAACTTTATGTCATCGTTTCTAAGTGCCTGCGCCGAGGCTATCAGGGTGTGAACTCCATGCCATGGAAGAAATGAGCCAGCATACGTTACCGTGAAAAACCTTGGTGATGGTTCGTCACTTGCTGTTCTCTCACAGTCAAATAGCCCCAAGTCCACACCATTCGGAATCACTTCGATTGTCTCATCCCCGATGCCCCGTGCAAGAAGGCTTTGTTTGACTCCGTTAGAAGCTGCCAAAAAGTAGTCTGCGCGCCTGACGGCCACTGAGTCAGTGGCAATTATCTGAAGTGCATTGAGTCGGGCCGCTAGGCCACGTCCTCTGCTCATAGTCAAGTGCGTTTCTGCCATTACATCTCCATGAACGTCATATACTATCAAGGTTCCCGATTTCATTAGTGGTTTCATTATCCCCATAACGCATGCCGGCCCACTTGCTCCCGCATGAATCACATCGAAATCACGCACATGCTTCAGAATGAAAGGAATGTTCAAAGGCTGTATCACGGTCGGAGAACCAAAAGAACAGTCTCCGAGAAATAGGAGGCTTGTTTCTACCCCGAGTTTCCGAGCTTGCTTTTCAAGTTGAATCACTCTGTGGGCAGCGGCGCAACTCATACTTGAGTTGGAACCGCATGTGAAAAGTACTTTCACGGTGCCGCCCTGCTAATGGATCATATTGATCGGCTCAAGCGAACTTCCTCAGAGAAGGGAAATCTATGCCCTGTGCTTGGAACTCGAAGGCCATCAATGTACTTGCTCAACATTGCGCGTCAGGCACTGTTCTTTTGCCAGGCCCATCAATCATCATGTCAAGTATCTCCCCAAGACGAAAAGGCTAGTCACATGTTCTAGTCAAGCGATTCTCAGGGTCATGAAGAATAATGGGGCTCTCATCTGCTCTCATTCCTGAAAGAGGTTCTAGACTATCGAGAACATATACGTCTAGCGGGAAACGATGCAAGAGAGCCCGACTTCTCTCAAGGAAGGCGAAGGCACAAGCCCTCAGCCCATTGCCAAATCCCAATCTTCTGATGAGCCGTACATCCAGATCAGACGAAGAATCAAGCTCACCTCTCGACAAGCTACCGAAGATAGCTCCTGCAAGCAGGCTCTTTTCTCTCGCAATTCTTCCTCGTAAGCCCCTTACGTATCTGACGAAATGACCTTTCTCAACCCCGGACAAACCGAATTCTCTCAATACCACATACAAATGACCGTTAAAAAGCCAATGTAACGTGTGATCTACAATTAAGGCACCGAGTAATCTCCATGAAGGATTCGCTATTGCTGAGAATGCAAAGAACGTGGGCGGAAACAGCAGTCCCTCCAAGAGTACGTAGAAAGCTCTTTCCGTCCTGTCCATATATAAGAATCCGTGGAAGAGCCAGTTAACAGATATTACTATCACAAACTTGAACGGCCGAGCCAAATGCCTTGTGTTAAGTACCCTAGCCTGAAAGCTGTCTGGGTTCGTTAATCATACCGCCAACGATTTGCATGAGAGTAGAGTGTATCTTCGCAATTGGCTCTTCAGCGTTCAACACAGTCACTCTGAAACTAGGTGCTAGTCTGTTGTATAGTTCTGCTTTTAGCTCTAGATCTCTGTCTTCGCGAATGTCTCCCCGTCTAGATTTCAAGACATCCGGGCGCGCCATCAACATGACGACAGTGCCTCCACCTGATGGCGGCAGAAGAAGCCTAGCGACGAGGGAGGTCAATAGATTCGGGTTCCTAGTGGAAACCATGAGGTCAACTAGAGTGTCATAGGCGGATCTATCACATATCACGAATTTCCCAGTCCACAGTCTTGTCTTGATCTTGAACAGAATTGAGAGCGCCGTATCGACCAAGAGCGCATACCGATACACTACAGCTATTGGTTTGGCTCGATTGAAGTAGTGGTAAACAGCTTTCTTTCCGCTCTTAAGTTGCTTGACCCTACTTAGCTTTAGTAGTCTAGCTAAAGCCAAGGGCAGAAGCGAAAACTTATGGTTCCACCGCATCCAAACATAGCTCGCTGATATCCCCCTAGTTCTGAGCTCCTTCTCAAGCAACTTTGCCTGAATCGTCTTGCCTACACCATCTGGACCGATTATATAAATCAGCAATGCCTCTGCTTTATCTCCTTCTTTTCAGAAACATCGCTAATCAACTTGGTGAGAACTTCCCTAACATGATTCCATCGAGGATATTCAATCATGTAGTCTCTAGCTGTCCTTCCGAGTTCCCTTCTTGAGTCCGGATTAGTAAGCAATGCTATTATCGATTCTGCCAATGCGTTTGAGTCGCACGGTCTGACCACTATGCCTCGCCCGTCAAGCAACTCTGCAATTCCATCGACGTTAGTCGAAACAACAGGTTTCCCAGCTGCCATAGCCTCCAGTATAGACATAGGAACATCTGAGATAGCGAGCTTGAATGGAAGGCAAACAACATCTGCCGTGCTAATGTACTTCTTCAACTCTTTCCCATCAAGATACCCAGATATTATTTCGACGATCTCAGTCAGTCGACTGCTCTTTGCCATCTTGATTAGGATATTTTCCTCTTCGACTAGCCCTGTGCGTTCTATCCTTGATAGCACGATTAGCTTCGCGGGCACTTTCCTAACCACCTTCGCAAAGGCCTCAATCAGTTTGTCAGGTCCTCTCAATGTCGTAGGTGATCCAAAGTACAGTACGACGGGAACTGCCTCGGCCCTGCTCTTCAACTCTTGGATCTCTCGCTGTTCCGGGAGATCCAAATCAGACTCATGGATCCCTGGAGGCACAACTGTGATCATCTCAGAAGCGATGCCCCATCCCTCTAGTTGCTTCTTATTTGCCTGACTCATGACTACCACATGATCAAAGTAGCTCATTCCTCTTCTAATGAGGCAATGGGGGATAACTGCTCCTGCAAAATGGATAAGCAGATCTCGGAAATGCCGCGTCATTTCCCATACTCCAAGTCTCATCATCTCACCTAGGCTGTACAAGGGACTCGTCACAATCCCTATACTAGGCTTACCTGTGCTCAGATTCAACCTCACGAAATTGGTCCATCCAAGGAGTGCGATGACAACATCGGCACCTTCCTCTTCCAATACTTTCACAACTTCCTTCGACCAGCCGAATGGGGAACTCAACCGTTTAACATATCTCACATCAGTATCTTCTATTGCTTCGTTTTGCAATGGTCGCCTATCGATATCTGTGACTACTCGAAGCTCCATATTGTTCTGGATAATGCCTTTGCATAGCTCATGAATGTATACCCATGGCTGCAGACTGAGATTCGCCTTTCTGAAACCGAAGCAAATAACGCAGACTTTCATTTGAAAACACTCAAGCTACTGTAACATCTCTCCAGTCTATCTGTGACTCGGTCCCAAGTGTAACTCTCCTCTATGGTTCTTCTTGCGTTCCTGCCCAGTTTCTTTCTCAGCTCCCTATCTTGAATGAGAACAGATATCGCTTCAGCCATTCTGTTGGGAGCTCCGGGAGGAATCGAGACTCCATTTTCTCCGTCTTTGATTACCTCCCGGATGCCACCGACATAGGTTGCAACCACAGGAAGACCAATGGACATGGCCTCTAGAATAGCCGTTGGAAGACCCTCGTAGTATGAGGGGAAGACAAACACGGATGCATTTTGATAGAGTCGGATCAGTTCTCTTGTATTCACATGGCCCTCAAATCTAATCATATCCTGAAGTCCGATGTCTCTGACCTTCCTTCTCAGCATTGCGTACAGTTCTCCCTCGCCAGCTAAAACGAAAGATACGTCTGTCATGCGGAGAAGTGTTGCGCACTTTAGAAGATCGAATAAGCCTTTCTTGTAGGTCAGGCGCCCAACATAGAGCACGTAGTTACCTGTGTCCTGTGTCTCTGCAGGGATAAATCTCCTTTCGTCAACGCCGTTTCCAATCACTACTGGCTGGATACATTCAGCATAATATTTTCTCAACTCGTGAGAAACTGCATTCGAAACTGTCGTTACCAAGTCGGAGTTCTTGATCAATTCAGAGACCAGGTAATGGCCAACAGACCATGTTTGAAGTTTGGTAGCCAAAGACTTAATGTCCACGACTTCCATGTTTTGAGCATCCCCAAGCAAGGATGAATGAATTGTACTCACTAAAGGAAGGGATAGTTTAACAGGGGGCGAAAGGGGTGAGTGTACGTGAACTATGTCAAGGCGGCTACCAAGAGCTTCAATGCACTTCTTTACGAAGATGCCGTGCAAGTGAACGTGAAAAGGATATGCTTGAATGAAGGGTGGCCGGACTATCTCGACATTGTTCACGATCTCGCTTGAAGTCTTTGTGAATGAGCCCCGCGTAATGATGGTAACACTGTGGCCTCTTTCGACAAGTTTGTTTGCCGTGTTGAGAACATAGTTGGCTATGCCATTATGTTTACCGGGAGGGAAGGGAGTAGACGTTATGATACATATTCTCAAAGCGTGATCACTGTTTAGATGAGCCATATCGCGCGTAGCGGGCTTCTTTGCTTCTGGAAATGGAGATGGAAAAGCGCACTTGCGTACGTCACGGTTCGTATTGAAACCAATGCAGGGAACACTAACCAGGACTTGTCTTTAGCTAAACCTTCAACCATTCCCCTGAAGCCAATGAGCATGTGGTCCACTAAAGCCTCTTTCATCGCGCTGAATATCGAGTGCTGTTTCTCGTGGGCTTGCCAAGTCATGCAAGTACGCATCAAGTCAAGATCTGTAGCATTTTCCCTGCCTCTAATGATTGTCGATGCGCCAACGATTTGCTTCCGGGTGAATTCTTCTAGTGAACGCATGGTATTGTGGTAGATTGAGTGCTCCCCGATCGTGACCTTGTATCCAATGCGAATGATTCGATTCATCAAATCAAAATCTTCACCATAGTGCAACTTGGGGTTGAACCCTCCAGCTTGATCATAAGCACGCCTCAGGACGAATGAATTCCCTCCCGGGAGAATCGGTTTGTTGCTCCGCAACCTGTGCCTGAGAAATGCGTTCCACAGATTGAAGTAGCACCTTGTGACGCACGAGGCGCCACCAGGAGCTTTGTTTATGAACCAGATTATGCCTAGCATCGGGTCTTTGCCGAACGAACTGATGACCTCCGCCAGGCAGTGTCTGTGGCATAGAACTATGTCTGAGTCGAATATTCCTAGGATCTCGCCGTCTGACTTTTCGATCCCTGCTCGTCTGGCTTTTCCGAGAGGCCCCCTGACCGATAAGACTTTCGATGTGTATTTCGCGGCCAAGGTCAGGGTTGAGTCTTTGGAACCTCCGTCTGTGACTATGATTTCTATATTCGGGTAATCTTGGTTCACTATGCTTGCTAAACATGAGTCTAAGGTTTGTTCGCTGTTTAGTGTGGGAATTATGAATGAAATCCTAGGGACGTTCTCGCCTGTTGCGTTAGGATTCGTGGCCTACAACTCTCCGAAGAAGCTTAAAGAGCGAATTGAGTGGCGCGTGTGCAAGGTTCGCCAGGAAAGGGTGCCTAAACTCACCAACAAAGGAGTTGATGACACATCTGTCATCTTCGCGCCTATGTGACTGTATCAGTCTTCGGCGTCTAACAATGAGACGCCTCATCTGAATTATGTCTGCATATGTTTTGATCTTTGCATTCAGAAAACCATGCGATAGACAGTAAGCTATGGTACAGACTTCGGCCAAGAGAAGGATTGGCAGCAGCAGTATGAGTGATCGACGTTCGTAATTCGTCAAGACCATAATGAGTCGATTTCTTTCAAGGTAATACAATTTGCGAGACGACAAGCTGCCCGAGCCCCATGTGTGACCCCATCTATGGTACACTGTTGCGGACGAAACGTATCTAGGTCTCCACCCTCTCAGCAAAGCCCTCCATCCTAGGTCCGTGTCCTCGTTAAATCCGAAGAAAAACTCATCAAATAGCCCGACGTCTTGAAGCGCCTTTTTGGATGCAAATGTACACGCACCATGAGCTGCACATATCTGCTTGTTCCGATCGTATTGACCATTGTCTTCTTGGCCAGCTCCCCTCAAAAGTCCAAATCCAGCGAGATGTATGTCGATTCCTGTAGAATTTACGATTTCTGGCTTATCCAACATTAGGATTTTCGGCTGATAAAAGCCTGACTCTCGTGAAGTTGACGCCTCGTTCACCAAGTCACCAATTGCTTCCGGGCTCACAATCGCGTCGCTATTTAGCATTAAGCAATATTCCCCTCTTGCCTCGCGTATTCCCATGTTGTTTGCACGGGCAAAACCGAGGTTACGTTGGTTCCTCAGGAGCATGACATCATATTCCTTTTCTATCTCTGCGTCGCTGCCGTCGGTAGATCCGTTGTCAACAACTATCACTTCCAATGGCCTGTATTTGGACGAGAACACTGATCGGATGGAGTGCTGCAGAACTCTCATGCCGTTATAGTTCACGACTATTACGCTTACAGTCGGGTTGACCATTACTCTCACTAAGCAGTGTTCGAAGGAGAGGTTTTGTGCATTCTAACGAGCCACCTGACTGTCGGATCGCCAATCTCAGTGGTCAAGCGCGGTAGGCCAGATCTATCAAAAGCAAGAAGTGACTGGGTCCATTGTTCTTGACTCATATTCTTGGACTGAAGTAGCCTGTACGATACGAGCGGAGTTCTCCTCAAGTCAGGTTCGACTATCTCTAAGCCTTCCTCTAAGTACTTCTTCAACAGAATAGCTATCTTTTCTCCTGCTCGACCATCTCCAAAAGGATTCTTCAAGCGGCTCTTTCTTATCTTGTCTGCACGATTTAGTTGCTCACGAACAGCTTCCACGATAGTTCCAGTTTCGGTTCCAGCCAGGACATTCCCGTGAGGGATCGTCTCTGGTCTCTCTGTGTTGTACCTTAGGGTAACAGTTGGCACTTTCACTGTGCATGCCTCCTCTTGAACCCCACCGCTATCTGTGAGGACAATCAAACAATTCATCAGTAACCCCAAGAATTCCTGATAACCCAGAGGTTCCAGTCTGATAATTCCTTCCAGGGGATGTTCCAGACTGGTCTGAGCTATTCTTTCCTTTGTGCGCGGATGAACTGGAAAGACGACCGTAAATTCTCTGGCTAGCTTTCTCAAAGCCGCTAGTATGTTTTCTAGCTTTGATGGGTCGTCTGTGTTTTCCGCTCTGTGAATAGTCGCCAGAAGGTATTTCTCTTTCTCCAGATTCAGTTCATTCATGATTCTTTCTCCGAGTTCTCCTGCAATGTCCCTGTGCTTGCGCACAGCATCCACGATAGTGTTGCCTGTTAGGTGCAGCCTTTCTCTGGAGACGCCTTCGAAGAGCAAGTTAAGCATTGAAGGTTCAGTCGGTGCAAAATGCAAACTGGCGACTGAATCCGCTATTTTTCTGTTGATCTCCTCCGGCATAGCATAATTCCAGCTTCTCAAGCCAGCTTCTATATGCGCGAAAGGTACTAGGCATTTGGCTGAAGTCATCGCTGTGGCTGCCACACTATTCGTATCACCTTCGGAAACAACCATGGAGGGCATATATTGACGAATGGTCTTTTCCAGTTTTACCATGGATTCAGCTGTTTGCTGCGCGTGGCTTCCACTCTTTACATCCAAGTCATCGTCAGGTTCCGGAAGATCTAGCTGTTCAAAGAAGATCCTGCTCATCTCATAGTCGTAGTGCTGCCCGCTCCAGATGAAAGCGAAATCCAGTTGTAGCCTTTGAAGTTGCTCAATTACAGGCGCCATCTTTATCGCCTCTGGTCTTGTTCCGGCAACAAGCAAGAGGTTCGCCATCCGGATCTCCTCAACACAAAAGACAGGAAGCCATTAAAGCAGAGGGAACATCCAAACGTAACGATAACTCAGTGATTGTCTTGCGAGCGTCGCAACTATACGAGATGCTCTCATGAAATGAGACGTCATTGCCTAAGCAATGCTTCCCCAACGATTTCTCTTCCTCGTGCCATTACTGGTATAGCGACCAAGCCTACGAAATTCGATGGTTCTCCCTAAATCCGCCAATCCCCTCATTTCTTTGGTCAATCCTTTTTCAATATGCTTTACCAATACTGATACGCTTGCTAACGTGAATGATTGAGCCGCCACTAGAAGAAACATTACGCCCGCTATGGCCCAGCCCGAATGCCACCTATAGTTGGCTAATTGCTCCAAGGTGACCCAGCCTAGGATCAGAACTGCTGGGATTATTGACAAGCCGGCCAGGCTTGAGTACAGAAGTACAGGGTTGTACCTTCTTGCCAACCTGAACGCTGCGAATAGTATGGCTAGGCCATGTCTCCAAGTGTTCAACTTTCTTGTTCCAACCCTCGGCCTGTAGCTTATCGGGACCTCAGTTAGGGTTCCTATTGAGGCTGATTTCGCCGCCAACTCAATTTCAATGGCGAACCCACGCTCTACCAAACTGTAGGTTCTGGCTTTCTTGGTTTCAAGCAGGTACATTCCAGAGCAGACATCAGTTACCTTCACCGCGAAAAGCACGCTGAATGCCTCAGATATGATCCAGTTCCCAAGCCTATGGAGGTGACTCATATGCTTCTTGTCCCTAGCTCCTATCACATGGCTGTAGCTGTTGTGGTGATTCAGTAGCCGCCATATGTCCTTCGGATCGTAGGTGTGATCTCCATCCATGAAGACTATGTATGGTGTCTTCACATTTTCTATGGCGGTCTGCACAGCTCCTGCCTTTCCGGTGCCATGTTGATAAGCCACGTTGGCATCCATGGCGGTAGCTCTCTCAGGCGTCCTATCGGTCGAGTACCCGTCCACGACCAGAATTTTGTTGTATCCTTCCGATCTAATCTCCTCTATGGTCGCCGCTATGGCTTGAGCTTCGTTTAACGTCGGCACAACCACAGTGACCTTGTCCTTAGCCATATGCGCCCCCTTTTTTGCTCGTTGGGGCAAGACTAGGTTGGTACGCAGGAACATGTGAATCTCAACTGTCAAAGAACGGTATTAGGCGTCTGTCTGTCAAGTGCGAACGAACAAGCCAGAAAAGCATGCGCTAGGGACCCGTTTCCTGCACTCTTGGGTGAAGAAGCCGCCGAGATCGAATAGATCCTAGGATACCATTAACCTAGGTTGCTTCCAGACGAGCCGGTATCTCTTGTTTTCTTAATACTCCTGAGTGAAAAGAGTAGGAAGGTAGCCAAGAAAATCAAGAGAGTGAAGAGGCCTGCGAACGTAGCGAGTCCTTCTGGTTTGAATCCGGGGAACAGAACAACGGAATACGCGGAGCCCACCAACATGAATGTGCTATCGTCCATGGGATCGGATGTCTCGACGTAACTCAAGTCTCGTTTTGGGCCGGTGGTTTGTCCATCATAAAGGCTGTCTTTGACAATGAAGACGATGGCCTTTCCAACAGGGGCGTCAGCCGGCAAGTTGAGCTCTGCTCGATACTCACCGAGCTTTCCTGTAGGAGTTACTGGGATGTCTGTCAAACGAGTTGATCCCTTGATTTCGAAGCTCCCTGTAGGCTTTGTCTGTCCGTCTCTCGGTTTGAGCTCACACGAATCTCCGCACGAAGCGTAATAATAGGGAATAGAATAGAAGACCCCAAATGTGACGATAACTGTCTTGCCCTGAAGAACTTCCTTTTGTATCGTGTTCATGTAGCATACATGGAAGTCCCTCTTCTGGGGAACTACCGGCTGAGTCAAAAAAGAAACTAGAATTAGGAGACCGAGAATCGATGCCCCTACAAAACATCGACCGGATCTCATCTGAACCTGACCTTGGCTTTTCCACGTGTCATCTATTTAACGTATTCTCCCGCAATCTAGCCCAGAGAAATGTTATGCGGATCCACTAGTAATGGTGCGAGCGATCTTAGACCTGAGTTTGCAATCAACATGACTATTGTTGCACCCAGGACATGAGATATGCCGGAGTCCCGGTATCCTGAGTGAAAGAACGGCGTCACTAACAATAGGTTCAGAACCAAGCCAAGGAATAGGCCCAGTGCCGGAACAGCAGGCATGATGACAGATAGAACAGACATGCCTAATGTGCTGACGAATACTCCCGCTACCCAGTGTGTCGGAGGCAATGTTGCCTCGCTGCCTTCACTGAATTTCATCTCCAAGGTTCTACACATATGCAAAGCACCGAGGGCGGTCAGTACGGCGATTGGCGTAATGAAGAACATTCTCCAGAGGTACCCTCCACCCCAAGAGCCAAGCGGTGTCGCTAGAACAGATGCTATTGATGTAACACACAACCAGGGCAGAATGAGGCGACCCAATCCATCGCCATGGTCCACCGCGGCCAAGATGCCTACGATTGCCACTACAATCAGCACTGGATTGAGAAACGGACTCCATATAGTAGCGAAGTATTCGATGGCACTAGGGAAAGTCAAGATAGCCATGGGATCAAGAAAGGCCGCCGCGTAGTAACTAAGAGCACTTGTGATGCGCAATCCCTCAGATGTCTGCAATATCAGCAAAGATATGTAGCCCGCTACTAGCCCAGAAAGATCAAATGCGATACACAAGGTCAACATATGCCTAGAAAACCTTCGTGCCAGAAGCTGGAACACTAAGCATAGGCCAACAACGGCCGAGAAGGGACCCCAGCTCCATGGATGAACGAACAGTATCGCCAAGGAAAACAGTGATCCTAAGACTGCTGAGCCGATTATGTGAACCCTTAGATCTTTCTTCACTAGAATCGCCAGGAAGATTACCCAAAGAATCAAAGCGAACCAGTTGGCGAGTATTGATGTGAAGATGCCAACAGTGGTAGGAACCCAGATAATGCTGGTTACGCCAGATAGCAGTGACCCCCCCTTGTCCAATCCAAGCGTTCTGGCAAAAGAGAAGGTTGCTACAGCCGTCATCACTGCGAGAGTCATCGGCGTGTATCGAAGAATCTCATAGGATGATAAACCAGTCATCCTCATCAAGCCAAAAAGAAGGATCAGGAATATGGATTGATGTTCTCTAATCGCTTGTTCGAATGCAGGTAGAATGTTCAAACGTGTCATTTCGTCAAGCGGGCCTTTGTATATCCAGTAAACATCTGCACCGACAAGCCACTCTGGCCCATGCCAGTAAGGATAGCACCCCACGAATACGCCAAGGGCTGTTAGCAAAAGAACGGGTAGTGCCAGAGACCAAACCTTGGATGCGTCCGCGCAAGGCGTGGACACTGTAGAGGGATCGGATCTAACAACCATTCCGGTATGTTTGCCTGTGATCCTCTTTTTCAGGAGCAGCACAGCAGGTGCCCACAACCAGCCGGAGAGCAGTGCCGCGTATAGCCAAGGAGATATCGAAGACAATGCATATGTAAGGTTAGTTTCCAGAACCGCGACTCCTCTACCTAGCTCGTTGTCTGGTCTGAAGCCAGTCACGACCCAGTAGATGAGAGCAGATAACTCAACGAACAGCGCTAGGCTGAGAAGATAAACAACTATCAAAGCTTGGGTTCGCTTCTTTGAGAAGGAGTAGCGTGAACTGGCGAAAAAGATTGTATGGCAGACCACTAGCGCCGATATTTGGCCCTCAAGGACCAGGGCCGTTGCTAAGGTTACCGAGCCGCTCGTCAGAAGTACCAAGCCAGCTGCCAAGGCGCATATGGGCAACCATTCAATAAGTTTCCTCCGGCCATACTTCGCTGTCATACCTGTCAGTGCTAGGAACACAACAAGTGTGGAGAACCACATGGCATAGAGGTCAAGTTGGCGAGATAGGAATGTGGTTTCTAATGTGGAGACTCGGTAGTAATGGAATGTTACTCCTAGGCTGTTGAGGAACACCAATATGCTAAAGAATATGCTTGTAGCCATGGACGCGAGCAGCAAATAGGGCATAGGCGGCAAGAATCGTTTCGTATTCTTCATTGTCCTACTAACCAATATCAGATAGAACCGTACGTGTCTTAGTCCATCTGGAGCGCGTTAGTCTTCACCATTGAGCATGCTTTGGACTGGAACTGGGGAACTCGAGTATTGCGGCAAATCGTATAGGTCGTTCAAGAAGCTGAACATTTCCGGGTGCCTCATGAAAGATGTTAATAGGCCTGACGCTTTCTCAACGAACCCAAGAGCCTCTGCCTTCAGCACGCGCACATCGGGTATTGAGTGGTAGTTTTCGTTCCTAACAAGCTTTCCCCCCTCCAGTAAGTAGTATGCGCCGCCTTTCCGCTCAATGAATGGTCTATATGTTTGAAGGCAGAATCGCGAAATCAAGTTTCCTGTCACCAATCGGCTCGAAGATGTATTGATCATGACGTGGCCGCAGTTCGGCGGAGCTAAGACCTTGTCGCCTACTTGTGCTTCCACCAAGGAGATATCGACCAGCTCTTCATCTTGGTATCTCTGGATTAGGAAACGTGCCTCACCTTCAAGCACCTCAAAAATCTCCGGGTCGAATCGTCCCTCTGCCCAAGGTAGGTGCTTGTGCCCCATTGTCTTCACATACTCCTCTCCCAATATCAGAGGAGGCATAATCGTCACATCGTACCTCAAGCCATGTTTTAGAAGAACATTTCGTTCCTTCTCGCTGCATAGATCTCTGTAAACCTCGTACACGGGCAAGTTCGGATCGATGCCTTTGCACAAGCCCGCGTCGTGGAGAACTGGCCTGAGATCCTTCAACTTGCGAAGCGCAGGTTGAACACGACCTAGCAAGCTGGGCGAGAGAACACCCTCCACGTAGAGAGTTTGGTTCGCCCCATAGTATTGATCTGCTGTACCAATGTCCCACCAGTGGCCCTCAAGGATATGACCATACACTGGCTCACGCCTGCACAACCATCCTATGAACCTGCCCGGGCTATCATGGTCAGCTGCTTCAGTCAAATATTCCTTCACCTTACTCACTGTCCTCCTCGGAAGCATGTAGACGCAGGTTCCGATAAGTGTCGTCTCTGGGTTTGTTGGCTTCTCGTTGAGGCTCATGATCCTGCCTTGGGCGTCTACTGTCACAGCTGAATACTGCTTGGTTAGGGAACGATCTTTGACATCGTACAAGCCCACTATGGCGCACGATTTGTCTCTGAAGGTGCGGAACATGGCTTTGAGGCTTGACGTGAAGAGATTGTCTCCAGCTACGATCAAGTAGTCATCTTCCATCCCTGAGGTCAGCTGAGCTAGGGAGGCTATCGCGCCTGGCTTCTCCTCTTCGAAGCGAGATTTGTCCGCGACAATCTTGGCTTTCCACTGAAAGTCATGTAACCACAGCCATTCCTGGAACTGCTGTTTGAATCTCATGTTTGTGCTTATGATCACGTACTTTATTTCTTCAATTTCAGCTAGTCTATCAAAGATGTGCTCGAGCATTGGTTTTTCGGCTACTTTGAGAAGCGGCTTCGGCAAGTTTTTGGAGAGGGCTTTGAGCCTTGTCCCGTATCCTCCAGCCAAGATTATTGCTATCATGGTTTATCGTCCTATATTGCTGAATTCCAGCGGCACAATCAAAACGCGAAACGATTCCTATTGCCTGGTTGAGAAGGGTCTATCATTTGGGACAAATGTGTCACGGCAAGCCCTACTGACTATTCAGAAATCTGAAAAGTTTGGGATGTGTTCCGAAAGACACGAAGAGTCCTTGACGACCAGATTTGTTGAAACAGTTCCTTCAGAATCTCCTCGCGTTCTCTTGGATGACATCATCCTTTTCGATCTTCCTCTAAGAATCGGTTCGGCCCTCATCCACTAGACCGCCCCCTTCCTCTTCATAGCGAAGGGTTTCGAATGAGTCTGGGCACGCAAAAGGAACACTATGATGAGAGGTATAGCCACCAGCAGAAGGGAGACTATGAAGCCCTCGCTCGTGAAGATGGGTGCATCAAGCCGTTGAAAGCTTTCGAACACTGTTGGCGTTGTATTGACCTGAGTCGTTGAACTTGGCGTAGCCGATCCCCCGATCGTGAGCCTTCCCTCAAAATCCACGTAAACTGACTCGAGCGTAAGCGGGTATAAGATAGGAGTGTAGGTTGAGAACACATCCATAAGTGGGTGGCTGAGCAAAGCCAAGCACCCGGCCGATGCTAGGCCAAGAAACCTAGGTTTCAATCGGCCTACCAAGCCAACCCCAACCAAAGAGGCCACGAGTAGAATGATAACTGAATGGCTTGGAGAACGGTGGACGTGAAAGAACACATCCAGATCTGGAAGGAGAGATATCAACGAAACAGCTGTCGCTCTGCGTACGCCTAGACCTGGAGCGGCCAAGGCGAATGGAACAGCGAAATGTAGAGCCAGTTCCGGCATGCGTTGTTTCATCATCCACACTGTGAACTCTGCTCGGGATACCTATCTTTCCTATTGGACTCTACGCTTGCAAGTTCTGTATCTTGAACTAACATTCTTGGTCGCATCCAAGGTAGCAGGCCGAAACCAAAGATTTCATGGAATGACTTAGATCTAGTTCTTGTCAAGTGCAAAAGGTCATTGAGATGAGGGTAAGAAACATCAGAGCCGCGTATGTTGCGAGGAAGACGTTTAGAAACATCAGAGCATTCTGACTTGCTGAAAGCCGCAGCGCATAATCAAGTAGAGCGCTTTGGCTTCCTTCGATCGGAATCATATCCTTCGGAAGATAGTATGTCACTGGTCTAGGCTCACTTCCTTGACCACTGGACAGAACGACGCCTGTAACAGCGCTTTCAAGCACACCCCATTTTGCGCATGTGCTTGGGTCATTCAGGAGCGCGAGCTGGTTAGGGTCATTCAGGAATGTGTGCATTAGACTCAAGCCAGTCTCGAGAAAAGGAGGTGTCTCAGCCCTCAAGACTCGAGCTCCAGATGTCGAAGAACAGTTCGGGTTTCTTACTAGTCTGCCTCCAGTCAAGAAGTAGAAGGTTGCGCCTCCCCTCTCCAAATATGGATCATACGTTTGAACACAATCCCGTGAAATCAAGTGTCCCACCACCAATCGCCCCGAAGAAGCATTGATGATAACGTGCCCTCTATCCGGTGGGACCAGAATCTTCTCCCCTTCCTTGGCAGTCAGAAGTGAGACATCAACCGCTCCCCTGCCGCACTTTTTCTCCACCAAGAACACCGCCTCTCCCTCAAGCACCTCCAAAATCTCAGGATGAGAACATGTCTCTCCCAGCGGCAGGTGGTAATGTCCCAAGGTCTTCACATATTCCTCCCCGAGTAGAAGCGGAGGAATCACAGTCACATCGTATCGCAAGCTATGTTTTCGAAGAAGGTCTCTTGCTCCATTATCGCAACAGTCTCGATAGATCTCGTATGCAGGGAGGTTCAGGTCAAGGTGCCGAAGACACTTCTTGTCATAAAGAACCCCCTTTAGCTCTCTGAGTTTGCGAACCTGACGTAGCCTAGCTGGCGCTAGAACATTTGGAATTGAAATCTCACTCATGAAGAGGATCGAGGACCTTCAGGACCCTGTTCTAGATTGAACCGCTTCGCCTTCGCCGGAAGGTTGCCCAGGGCCAGATGTAGACTGGTTCTCAAAGTCTATCGGCTCAGACGGAGGTGTGGTAGCCATCGTCCATCCGATCCAAGCAAGAATGGCAAGGACGGCGGCTACTGCAAGGAAGGCTGTTATTTGTAGCGTAACAATGGCAAAAGGTGACAGCATCAGCCACGCATAGAGAGCCATTCCAGCCACGCTGCCAATGAGAATTGTAGCACCTATCGCCTGATCCTTATTCAAGGCACCTCTCCTCGATACTCGTCCGTCAACCTATGAAACCGTTCAAGGTAGATAAAGCTCACCCAACCCCAAATGCATTACAAAGCCTCTCTCTAATAGCCAACCTTTAGCCTGAGGAGCCCACTCAAACAGCCCTCTCTTCTCGAACCGTCGCTTCAACTCTTCAGCCCTCGCCTTTCCAGCTATCCAGATGCGCATCGAACGACTCTCAAGCAACTTCAAGACAACGCCGAGAACACTCACCAACAACCTCAAGCTCGCTATGTTTCCACGAACCCTTGCCACCCACAAAGCGCATCTGAACAGGCCGCGATCAACGAGCGAGAGCCTACGCCAGTTCCCGTTCCTTAGGCCCCTCCGCCTAACAGCCAACAACCCGGGGTAATCCAACTCCAGACAGACATCTAGCCATTTCCGGTCGGCGCGCATCTCATACTTGGACATGGAAAACCCCTATCCATTGTTCTAGGTAAGCCTCCCTCATTTGGAGTTTAGACATATAAACATAGCCGAAAAAGCGTCGACTGGAGCCTCAGCGTTTTCCTCGGTCTTATGTAGAGGTGCACACAGCCCTCAATTGAGTGCGAACTGAGTTGATTGGTAGGGCAGCGCTCTCAGCCGATAGATTAGCTTTGGACCTCTCCGCTTTCGAATCATAGGTATCAATATTGCTGCTATCAACAAGATGACTAAAACAAGGAGAGCGACTTGAGTAAACATAATGTTGACCTGTTCCGCTACCTGCTCTATCGTCGATATGGAGGTCACTGTGGATGTGTGAGTTGTCGTGATTTGAGGAAATGCCGGTATAGGAACGCTTAAGGATAGTTCAACACTACCTTGGTCACAGCCAGCTTTTATCACAACTGGATACAGTCCTGATGATCTCGCAGCAAGCATCCAACTCAATTGCCAAGATGTTCGCCCCTCAAGTGTTGGCCGCTCAAATCTAGTCGCCTCTGAGATGACGATGATATCCGCGCTGGGAATGAGTGTTACAACAAGGTTGGAAGCATCCACATCGCCCGCATTTGTGAGAGAAATGATGAGCTCGGTCTTATCAGGGAGCTCTCTTCGCCCGCTTTCACTAAGAAGAATTTTAACCGGGTTAACTCGTCTCAGACTGATGCTTCTGAAATATGCAACTGGAAGTGGAAAAGTCACATACGTAGTGAATCCTAGCTCCACGGTGACCTTCAACGCCGAAAGCTGAAAGTTTCCCGGGTCCCCGATATCATCTCGGAAAAGCTGCAAAAGATTCAGTCTAACGTCCTTCCAACCAGAATCACCAAGCCCTCCATGGGTGTCTCCAACGATGGTGAAATGGTTGTCCCTCCTTTGCCTGTCAACCACGTAGAACGTAACAAGGGACCTTGCGAAGGATGCCTTTGACGGAAGATCTGTGCGCACTCTGTAGGAAAGCTCAAGATGGAAGGACAGATCAGCGCTCCTAACAACCTGTGACAACGACCCCAGGCGCATGATCCTGACGCTTTCCATGTCAAGGGAAACCGTGCCCTCTACAATCCATCCCTCCAAACCGTTCTTGAAACTGCCATTCTGCAACAATTCGACGGGAGCACCAAGAGACGGCGGAACTGATGAAAGCAATACTGAACATAGAACCAATATGTGAAATATCTTCCGGATCGTTGGCAGTTGGAGTCTTCTATAAAGCAACCTCAAGTGAATTGCTGAAGAGGTCTTCGTGAGCTCCACGCTCAACACCCCATCAACAGGAGAAAAGATATCCGTCACAGGCTTATTATATTCCATGGCAGCACATTCCTAATCTCAATACAGTTTGTTTCCGCAATTAGTGCAGAAGCTCCCCACAGGGGGTCGGCGAGCTCCGCATGATGTGCAGAACATCGGAGGGGGATACAGGACCTTTGCTGTCATCAGAGATAGTTGTGTCTTGGGAGGGCTTCGTTTGCGAGCAGCAAATGCTACGATAATAGTAGTTGTTATGACAATGATAGTTGCTAGGAAGGCGTAGCCGTCTAGAGTCCCGCTGACATTCAGAAGGAACGCAAATGGCCCCGTCAGAGTGGTTGACGACACTGTGGTTACGGTCGTGGTTCTGACTGTATTTCCTGTTTTGGTGACGGTCATCGTTGAAGTTATTGAAGCCGTTGTTGGAGTGGTGACGGTTGCAGTAGTTGTCTTGAGAGAGGTGAGCGTTGTACTAGTTGTTGTTGAACTGACCAGTATCACGGTGTGTGTTATGTGCTCGAGGCCATTGATGGTCTGCGTTGTTGGCACGGTAATCGTTAGTACCGTACTCTTCTGCACGGTGACGGTTGTGGGGAGGACTGTGGTCCCAGCAGTGACACTAGTCGTCAAGGTCTGATTCGAAGTTACAGTGGTGCTCCTAGTCGTGGTGATGGTGGTTGCAGTAGTTGTTGTGGACATCGATAATGTGCTGGTTGTGGTGATGGTGGTTGAGGCAGTTGTGGTAAAGGTTACCAGAGGAAGTACTGTCAGTGGTTTGCTGTCTCCTGTCAGGCCCGTAGCTGAAACTGATATGGCCCAGATCCCTGGAGCTTCATCATAGTAGTAGAAGCTTTTTGTGCTACTTCCATCTGGTATGGTTACAAATGTGATTGATGCTCCTCCGGCGGTTTCAGCGAATTTCTTGGCCACTCCTGTCGAATTCGAGGTCAAATTCACACTTGATGAGCCTGTTGTCACTGGGTTGCCGTAAGGATCTTGTCTCTGAACGGTGTAGTTGAGCGTCCATGAACCTTGCACAACGGAATACGGATGGATGATGATTGTAAGCTTACTTACGCCAGCAGGATTCACATTGAAACCACCGCTCGTGGCAGACTTTCCTCCGCCAGATGTCGTAATCGTGACACCGGTTTGAGCCTTAGTAATAGTTACCGTGCCACTCCATGTACCAGATGAGAAAGCTCCAGTGCTTGTGGGGTTAATACTACCGGTCAAGTCACTTAGCATGTTGGAGCCAGTATAGCTCGTGACGGTGTTATTGTAAGCATCTTTACTCGTGATGGTTATGGTGAAGCTTGCACCAGCGGTCTGTGAGACACCGATCGGCGCAAATGTGAAATGATCCAGCGCGGCAGCATTCACGGTAAACGAGTTGCTCGTTCCAGATCTTCCGCCACCAGTCGTTGTAATCGTAATGCCCGCCTGGGCTTTAGTGATCGTTACGATACCGGTCCAGATACCGGATGAGAACGCGCCGGTACTAGTTGGAGTAATTGTTCCAGTTGAATCGCTTAACGAGTTTGAACCAGCATAAGTGGTGATGGTGTTATTCCACGCGTCCTTGGCTGTGACTGTTATCGTGAAAGATACACCAGCGGTCTGAGGACTGCTAATCGTGGTGAATATGAAGGAACATAGTTCACCGGGCGCGGTCACATCGAACGCGTTGCTTGTACCAGACTTGCCTGCGCCTAGCGTCGCGATAGTGATCCCGGCCTGAACCTTGTAAATGGTAACATTTCCGGTCCAGGTGCCAGCCATGAATGGGCCAGTGGAGGTAGGACTGATCGTACCGGTCGAGTCACTTAACGTGTTGGAGCCAGTATAGCTCGTGACGGTGTTATTGTAGGCGTCCTTACCCGTGACAGTAATGGCGAAAGCTGCACCAGCACCTTGGGGACTGATCGTCGCGAATGTGAAGTGATCTAACGCAGCAGCATTCACAGTGAAGCTATTGCTGGTACCAGACTTGCCACTACCAGACGTTGTGATGGTTATTCCTGACTGAGCCTTAGTGATAGTTACACTGCCAGTCCATGCTCCGGATGAGAACGCACCTGTACTAGTTGGGGCAATAGTTCCAGTTGAATCACTCAGCGTATTCGTATTCGTGTAGCTGGTGACGTTGTTGTTGTAAGCATCCCTAGCCATGATGGTTATCGTGAAGCCTGTACCAGCGGTCTGGGGACTACTGATCGTCGCGAATGTGAAGTGATCTAACGCAGCAGCATTCACAGTGAAGCTATTGCTGGTACCAGACTTGCCACTACCAGACGTTGTGATGGTTATTCCTGACTGAGCCTTAGTGATAGTTACACTGCCAGTCCATGCTCCGGATGAGAACGCACCTGTACTAGTTGGGGCAATAGTTCCAGTTGAATCACTCAGCGTATTCGTATTCGTGTAGCTGGTGACGTTGTTGTTGTAAGCATCCCTAGCCATGATGGTTATCGTGAAGCCTGTACCAGCGGTCTGGGGACTACTGATCGTCGCGAATGTGAAGTGATCTAACGCAGCAGGATTTACTGTTTGTTGCTGGGTGGCGTCGGTCCAGCCTTCGCTTGGGCTCTCGGCAGCAGTGATGGTGGGGGCTCCGGCGGTCGTATCCTTGTAGTAGAAGCTGACAGAGTTGGAGGCGGCAACGATTGTGACCGACGTGATGTCGATCCACGGACTGTTTGATAAGGAGAATTTGCCGTTGGCAGATGTTGATGATAAGGTGACTGTCGTGTCTGAGTCGACGTTGACCGGGTTGCTTGATGCATTCTGTGTCTGAATGGTCATGATGGCTGAGGCTTGGCCTGCGGTCATTGTTTGGGCTGTTGTTGTGAAGACTATCTTCGTAATTTTGCTGGTCTCAGAGCCAAACGTGGTGAAGGCATCGGTCATGTTTAGATACTGGGCTTTGATCCAGGCCGCACTTCTGCCTATGTTTGAGACACGGACTTCGTCAATTCGGCCGTTCCACCATCTACCATCGTAATCCGTGTACTGTCTTCCAATGTCGAAATCATCGCCGCTGTCAGTTATGGATGTAGTGGATGTTGCTGTCTGCTGAACCCCGTCTATGTACAGATAGTTTGTTCCGGATCTTCTTACCCCGACCACATAGTGCCAGTTAGTGTCGGTGTAGGCGGAGTTACTAACACAGCCTGCATCGGGGGCTCCTCCACCATTACCTGTAACAAAACGATACTTGTTGGTGGTATCATGCTTCTGTATGTTGTAGCCTTTGTAGGAGGTGTCCGAGTTGGATACCAATTTCCCTGCTATGCCGGCGTAGAGACTCGACGTATCTGAGCGCTTTGCCCATGCCTCGATCGTGACCTGCGTCGTTATTTGGAGACTTGCGGCATTCCCGCAGTGAATTTCATCGTCAGACCCGTCATGATCTAGGCTTCCGTCGATCTTTCCCGCCACTTGATCGCCACTTGTCATACTGCCGTGTGAATGTCCGTGGTTGGCGTTGGAGGTGCTGTCCTTCATCTGGGGAGCGGTTCCGGATGGGTCTTCCTTCAGGTGCCAGACGCCCTTGAAGTTGCTGTTCCAAACGCTTGCCGGGTCCTGCGCGTCGGAGGCGCCGGAGTTCCCGTAGTACATCAAGATGTAGTCGGTTGAGGAGCTGGCGTGAATCTGCGGAACCTTGACCCAGATCCAGGCCTCTGTGTTGGCTGTCCACTTCTCTATCTCATATTTGAGCTGTGTCGAGTCGTCCGAGTTGAGAAACCTGATGTCTTGGCCAGCTGACTGGGCATGAGAAAAGATAAAGTTTGAGGTGGTCAGGTGGACTAGAACAGGGAAGTCAATGAGGTCCTCGGCCTGTCCGGCGTTGTTGAACGTGAGCTTCTTTCGATAGCTCCAAGAAGACATGCCTTGACCCCACTGACTTGCTGACACTGTGCGCACGTCGTAGCCTACCAGTAGCGACGCGGCGAGGCCCACAGTGATTATGAGCAGGCATGCTGTGGAAGAAATCTCTCTGCGATGAGGTGACCATCGGAAACGGCTTCGAGACTTGTGCGAGATCAATCTGTTGCCCTCCCAGAGGAGTTTGGAGCCACTTGATCTCGAGTCGCTTGAACCCTCCTCAGGACCTTAGCCTCATTGAGGTTGTCGTTCTTGCTTAGGCTGTCAAAGAACACGATCAGTCTTGCAATGATGGCGTCGTAGGTATCTCCCTTTGCGCCCAGCCTGTCCAGTTGCTTTTTCGTGTTCGATCTCACCTGGATTGTCTTGGCGTCAGTCAATTCGTGTGCCTACTGCTGTCGCCGTGGCGCCTGTAGCGGCTGTAGCAATTGTAGTAGAAGAGTAGGTGTCTGTCACAAGCGAACATACAAAGGTTGACTATGACCCCGGTTTCTCCACTGCCCAGCAACGCATCAAGTAGTCCAAGATTCCTCTCTGAGGAAGGCGTAGTCTCCTTGGATACGGTGTAACGTACTGCTAGTCATCTATCATATGCTCACAAGGAACGAACCTTACCGAGGCGAAGATCCGAGGCTCACAGAACAAAAGTATGAGAGACTGATGAAATAAGCCTCAACATAGCTCACACGCCAGAGAGTTCAGGTAGAGGAGCCGACCGTTTTCTTGGGCAACAGCGCCTGCTCAGGCTTGCTTGGGTCTTATCGTGAAGAGGTAGCTTCAGTTTGTCCTGTGTTTTGGATCTCAAAGAAGATCTGGCCGTTTCAGTTGCAGACCTGGCGCTGACTCTCGAGGAGCTATCATGCACGATTAGGGGTCAAAGTCCATTCTTGGCGTTTTGTCTTGTCTTAAGGCTATTTAGAAGCAATCGGGTGACGGAGTTTTTCTCACGGCTAAGGCTCTGCCAGTTCAAGAATGTGCTGTTGACTCGACCTTATGTGAATCTTACGTTCAACCTTCTGATCCCCGAATTCTCCCTTGACCTTAATGATTCCTT
>Ga0315306_10000042_pt1 | contig 56630 bp, 53 predicted proteins | sample TDP1_MG_FD_203803 | JGI IMG/M metagenome (GOLD analysis project Ga0315306, IMG submission 203803) | Freshwater sediment microbial communities from Lake Towuti, South Sulawesi, Indonesia - TDP1 | ecosystem: Environmental > Aquatic > Freshwater > Lake > Sediment | place: Indonesia: South Sulawesi... | reverse complement strand
AAACAAATCTTTCTCTCTTGGTCTTATCAGTTCGGTTGCCTTTGCCTCCTCTGATTTTGGGTATGGATACCCTCTGATGATGGCTGCCGGAATCCCCTCGCTTGCCTGCCCGATAACCAGTTCGGCTGCTGAACACAACTCATCGGCGATGGCTGTTTGCTTCACTCTTAAAACATATCCGAACAAGTCTTTCTCTCCCCTCCGGTCTCGAATGGGACGGATTCCAGCGACTCCTACGGCAACGTTAATTTCACCCTCTCGAAGTGGTCGTCCATGAGTGTCAGAGATGATAACCGCCACATCCTTTCCAACCAGTCTCCTTATCTCTTGCCGAATCCTCTGCGCTGAAAGATCGGGGTTCTCGGGTAAAAGCGCGACGTTTCTTTCTCCGGGAACGTTGGATTGGTCGACTCCTGCGTTGGCGCAGACAAATCCATGCTTGGTTTCTGTGATGAGTTTTCCGTCTCCCATTCGAACAATGCTTCTAGACTCTCGCAGAACGGTTTCAATTAGAGCCGGGTCTTTATCGAACCGTTGAGCAAAACTTTTTGCGAAATCTGAAGGGACCACACTGTCAAGGTTTACGACGTTTCCCTCAGCGCGAGACACCACAACATGCGTGACCACGAGGATGTCGCCCTCTTGAATTGGAGTTCCCTGCTGCTCTGCCGCGTTGCAGATGAGTTTGGCGAGGTTGTCTCCTTCCTTTATAATAGGTAAGCCCTTCACGCCGATTATCTGAATCATAGTCTTTTCCTCGACTTCTGCGACACATTCTGAAGTGCTGTATCTACTATTTTCTGGCATCCCTATATAGCTCCAGTCCCCTCTAATTTGATATGGGAGAAATTCTGCTTGATTCTCAGCATAGACTCAGCCCTTCTCAAATCCTCAGGATTGTTGACATTGAAAAATGTTAGCAACTTTGGGTCCAATTGCCGAAAGACCAACGTCGAAACATACCGCACACCCCTTAAACAAGCGATCATCGACCGCAAATCCAGCTTTCCCTGCTCCAAAGCAGCCTTTGCCGTGGTTAAAGCTGATTTCGTGTGATAAGCTGCCTGAAGAGGCTCTATGTAACCGTTTGGCCATCTTGGAATAGCCGCGCTTCTGTTGATGCATAAGTCTAAAAGAAGCGACGCGATGTCGCTAGAAACAAAAGGGGTGTCGCAGGGAAGCAGCAACGAGTATTCACCTTGTACACACTCGAAGCCGGTTAACGCTCCAATGAGGGGGCTCTTCTCTTCGCGCTTATCAATAATAACCCTAGCCCTCGGACCTAGTGAACGTTCAAAAGCCACTTTCTGGCCATCCGAGCTCACAACCACTAACGCTTCATTCACTATCCCAAACATTCTGTCAAGTACGTGAAGAACCAGAGGCTTGCCCGCCAACTCAACCAAACCCTTGTCTTGACCGAAACGTTTGGAGAAGCCGCCAGCGAGAACCACTGCTGATCTCTTCAAGCGCAGTCCTCAACCCGCTTTAGAAAACGATCCGTTCTGGATTCGTAAAAACGTTCATGCGTTTTCCTCTCGCAAAGCCGACTAACGTTAATCCCGTGCGCTGAGCAGCCTCCACACCCGAGTCAGTAGCCGCCGTCATAGAAGCAACTATTGGAATTCGCATTCGTGCCGACTTCAAAACGATGTCCCCAGTGAGCCGCCCACTGGAAGTTAGGAAACAATCTTCAAAATTCAGTTTCTTTAACACACCCATCCCAACAACCTTGTCCACCGCGTTGTGGCGCCCCACATCCTCTGCGAGAGCCATTAACTCGCCGTTCGCGGAGTAAAGTGCCGCTACGTGAACTCCACCCGTCTTCTTAAAGGTTTCAGCAAGCCTGTTCAGCCGCCTAACTGACTCCAATACAACCCCTGCCTCCACGGTCAAACCTAAGGGCACCTTAGAAAGATCAAGTCGGTCTATGAGTTTAGACAGTGGCCAATAATCAGGCGAACCACATGCAGAAACGATCAGCCGCGCAAAGGGCTGTGAAACCGAAATTCTTTTCTCGGCGTCCATGTCAGGTCTTAACCTAACTCCGCATTTTCCATCTTTTTCCAAGCGTATCTCTCGTATGTCATCAATGGACTTCAACACCCCTTCTGAGAGGAGGTGTCCAATTGCCAACTCCCTTAGCTTGCTCGGAGAGCAGAGGATGGTTACATAGTGTGTTTGATTTAGGAAGATGTGGAGGGGTCTTTCTTCCGCCACGAAATCTCTTTTCTGCTCAATTTTTTGAGTAGAGATGTCTATTCGTGAGATTTGAACCTCTTTCATTTTATCTCCCTATGCCTTCAGTTCAGAGAGAACATACTTAACAATCTCATCTGCGATGTTCACGTTGGTGACAGACTGTAACCCTCTCCATCCGGGCTGGCTGTTAAGCTCAACAATCAACGGTCCGTTAGGACCCTCCAAAATATCCACACCAGCCACCTTGCAACCAATCGCTTTCGCTGTCCTTACCGCCAAGTCTTCAAGCTCCTCGCTAAGCCATAATGGCACGGGCTTTGCACCTAGGCTAACGTTTGTTTTCCAGGTTCCCGCAACCCGTTGCATGGAAGCGATCACGCGGTCGCCTACAACAAACGCGCGTACATCAGACACTCCGTGTGGAACAAACTCTTGAAGGTAAAGAACCCCGTGGTAAAAGGAAATCGTCCTGAAAACCCTCGTAGCAACGTCTGGGTCCGAAATCCTAGTTGAGCCGACTCCTCTGGATCCAAACAGAGGCTTCACAACAACGTCACCTCCCAAATCACGAAAACACTTCAGAGCCTCCCTGTGACTTTCTGTCACTGCTGTACGTGGGACAGGCAAGCCGTGTTCTTCTAAAAGAGCGAGCGTGTAGTACTTGTCCACGGAGCGCTCAATGGACGAAGGAGGATTTATGATTAGCATTCCTAAACGTTCGAGTCGGTAGAGGAGGTCCATTCTGAAAATGATTTCTTCAAGAGAGCCTCGCCCAATTGGACGCGTGATCAGGGCGCTTAAATCCTGGAGAATGTCGATTTCACCTATAGACACTACGGGTTTATATTTAACTTTAGCAACGAGCTGCGAAAAGTTGAAACAAATGGGGGTGATGTTTCGTTCTTTCATTGCCTCTCGCAGTTGGGTGGTGCACCACCCGTTCTCGTCTCTAGTTATGATTCCCATTTTCAAGTAGCATCCCACTCAGACCATTTTTACTCATATCGAGCATAAAGGTGTATCCGAATCTTCTGGAGATATCACCGAACCCCTCAAAACCCAACTTTTACGGTGGCATCTACCTGACATGTGATTTCTCAAATGGTAGTTAGATATGAATTGCTGTTGTTTATTTGCGGTTCATAATGCTTTTAATATAAAGCCATTTTTTAGAGAGGGGAGGCATGATGATGAAAATTAAAGTTTTTCAGGTGTTTATTCTTGTTACTTGCCTATTAACCACGCTTGCTGCAACTTCCGTTTCTGCAGATGATTTGCTGAGGACAGATTTTCAGAAAGAAAGTTTTGCAAAAACCGTTGACTACTTTGACTATGCAAGGGCGTTGGCTCTGCTTCACGGGTTGCCACAAATTCCTAACTATTGGCATGCCTACGTTTACATGACTTATGTGAATAAGATGGGATTGAAGATGCTTTACGCAGGATTGTGTAATATCAGTTTGGCAGATCAGATTTACATTACGATTCCCATGCAAACGTTCTTGATGCATTACAAGACGGAAAACAACAGCAGAGACGCGTTGGTTGCATCTTCTTTTTTGATGTTAATGGGTTTCAACGACACTGCAGAATCAATCTACCCTGACTCGCCTGACAGGAACGACACTCTTTGGGCTTCCTTCAGCATAGGACTTAATCTTGAGGAGTGGTTCCCAAATGCCAAGTTCCCATCATTACACAGCGATACCGAAATTTTTCCGTTAACCTACTCTGACGACGAACTCACTTGGTCATGGGGTATGAGGTACACAAATTTGACGGCTGTTTGGTGGAGAACATACATTTCAGAAGATAATGAGACCAGTGTTAGCAGACCTTGGGGACTCGCCACCTATGACGAATTGACTTTCAACTACACTTTAACAATTAATCCGGATATGCATAAAGCAAACATAACCGAAAATCACGTTATTGGTCGTATACGCGACCTCTGGATTTTCTGGGGTTGGTTCCTTGTTCCATTGTACAATCACTACAATAGTACTGGGTGCTATCGATATGGCACGAAATTGTCCAATGAAACCGTTTATGATTTCCTTCACGAGCACGGTGTGAAGATGAGCATTGTTGACTTTCAAACCTCAATTATGCTGGACCGCGATACTTACAGCACCTCGGCCAGTGGACAGAACGTCACAGACAAGGAAGTCTTAGTTAGCAATTCTACCATCTCAACCTATGCAGACGACGGAGAAAAAGTCTACGATGCCTCCTTTGGCGTCAAACAAACTTACAATCTCTTTAACTACACAGAAGATCCCATGGAAAGGACATCGCGCACCTACGACGCTGTTACCAGAACCGCTGAAATTGGCGGTTATGCAAAAAACCGTGATCTCTTCAGGTTCCACAGAGACTTTGCGAGGTATTTGCCTCTTATCTTGGTGCATATGTATCCTCAGCTTTACGAGAAGGCAAAAGAGACCATAACCAACATGACACGGGCAGACTACTTATTCCTAATTTCCTATCCAAACTACAGTGGCTACAGAATAGAGCATGACCCGTTGTATACTATTTACTTCGCCCCAACCGCTGCAGCAACTGGAGCTAAATATGGCACTTTAATAGTGCTAGCCATCGTAGGAGGCGTGATAATCGCTACGGTTGCAATCATCGCTTCAAGAAAGAAAAAGCCGAAACAACTGCCTCAACCACAATTACCCGAAGAGACGCCATCTCCTCCTCGACCGTCATAACAGTTTACTTTTGTACGCATGTAGCTTCGTCGTGCAGCAAAGTCTAGAACTTATGAATATACTGCTGAAGCTGTTTTCGGTCTTTCAGTTTCTCAGAGGCATTTAGTTGCAGATAAGCTCCGTGCTCGTTATAATAGGGCGGGCCTCTTCTTGAGAACAACGTTAGAACTTTTCCGTTATGGTTTATTTTGAACCCTTCCTCACTTGGTTCGTGTCCTCGGATTAAAACCTCGACGTTGAGCATCTTCAGAAGCTTTTCTGTAACATCTTCGCCGAAGAGTCTTCCTGCGCCCCTAGGCGAGGGGTAGGTCCCCTTTATGGCATCGTTGGGGTCGCTCCACAGGATTTCTTCAAGATGAGTTTCATGTGGGTGTTTCTTGTGGGCATAAGCAAGGTCTTCTATTGTAGAGGCTTTGCTGGGCACGCCGCCGTGAAGTAAGATATAACTGTCTTCCACGAGCACCGCGTTGTAGAGTTGGTCAAAGAGTTCACGCAGCTTTGCATAAACATCTGCCCCAGCTTCACCAAACCTTCTGTTTAAGTGAGCTGGCAAATCATGTGGATAGGCAAGGAGGTCGTTAGGTCCCTCGTGGTTTCCCCTCATCAGCACAACATTTTTGGGAAACATCCCTTTCAGCTTCAAGACTGCATAATAGACTTCAGGCGAGTATAAACCTCGATCTCCATAATCTCCAAGAAAGACGAGGAGGGAGTCTTCACCCCTACGCGACTTCTCCATAAAGCTGCTGTTCTTTAGAATATACACGAGGCTCTCTAGGTCTCCGTGAATGTCTCCAACAACGGTCATTTCACCCTTTGGTGGCACGCTGACGAGTCTACCAGTGATTCCCAAACTTCCAACTTTTCCAGTTTCTCTATTTAACAGCTGGACGGCATCTTTAATCACCTGAAGAAGTTCATTGGAGTTCGCTTTTACTGCCAAATTAACTAGACCAGAAAGGTTTCTGACGTTGAAGGTCAGCCTTTCACCACCAGTTTAGTTTTCCTACCACACAACCCGCACATTCTTGTCGGTTAACTCTAAAATTATCTTTTCCAGCTCCCTCTTCTGATTCTCAATCTTCTCCATTATCTTTTGTTGTTCACTCTCCAAAATGGCTTTCCTCGAATCCATGAGTTCCCCATGTTTCTCCAGTTCTCTCAGGTCCCTTTGAAACTGCGTCAACCTGTCTTGAAACGTGGCCATTGCTTCAGAGGAGAGGAGTTGTTGTCTCTGAGAAAACGTTTCCTTGCAACTCTGATGCAGAGTATTTAGGGCGTTCTTTCGGAGAATCTCGTTAATATTTTGTTGAGCCTTTCTTAGGCGACTGCTTTTTAACTTCATTTTTCCCTTAGCCATAGCATCTTCCATCCTTTGTAAGATTCCCTTAAGTAACGGGTATCCTTCATCTTCGGTTGCGAAGGCCGTAAACGGGTTTTTTAGATACTCGCCGAGTTTTTTTGTTTCGTCTAACGGAAGGGAATAACCTGAGCCTCGAACTAGGTTTTGAAACTTGAGAAAAGGCTTTTGAAGATAGCGTAAGTCATGCTTTACTGTTTCTTCTAACTCTTTGATTTTCTTGTTTATTTGTTCCAGTTCACCTATCTCATCTTTACTCTCAACTAACGTGATTCTCTGTTGTTTTTCCGCTATCTCCTTCTCTAGAACTCCTCTTCTCAATTCCATTTTTTCCATGCGTTTTTCAACTGCACTAAACTCGTCCAACAATTGGAGAAGTTTGTCAATCATTAAAAATGAGCCTTCCACAGCATTGGCTTTCTCATATCTGTCTGATAAGAAGGATCGCAGCTCCTCAAAAGATTCAAAAGTCTTCTTTAATCCAACATCAAGTCTTCTGCGGTCAATTATGAAGTACGGTGAAATCCTTGGGAAACGCCTTGCTCTTTCTCGTCCAATCGCTGAAAACGTATTTTTGAAGCCCTCACACAACCTCTGGAGACTCTCGTGTGAAACCTCTTCTGGGATGCTGATTTCGTCGATCATTTCCAATATGTCCCGAGCGAGTCTGTAGGCCTCTCTAGCTCGACGATAAGTTTTGGGGTTGTTTTTCAACATCTCTTTTTCGCTGTCTTCCAATAATTTTTCGCAATTTTCTCGGGCATCGTCCAGTTTGTCTCTTAAATCGCTGAGGAGACTTGTTACCTCAGCCTTGAGCGGCTCAACAATGAGAGCCGTTTCTCTCTCCAGCCATTCTCTGAGATTTTTGAGCGATATCTCGAGCTCCTCAGACATAACCTTACTTCCATCTTTCCTTTACAGGTCTCCTCATTAAAATGTTTTCAGAAACACAGAGAGAAAATAAATAGAAATTTCAAGATTTCGATCTGGTTTTATAACCAACAAAAAAGTTGGCGATGAAGGAATTGAAACCGTGATTTCCAACTAAAGCAGCCATGAAAAAGCTCATGAAAACTATTTCTGCCCATGCCTTTGGTAACACGAATGCAAGTATAGCTGGGCCTCCCCCTCCTATGAAATAGGGTAGTAGCGTTACAAAATATATGACTGTAAATATGCACTCTGGAATGTAGGAGACGAGCACTAGGGGAATTGTTAGAATCGCGTTATGGTGCCTCTGATTAACATTGAGGCCTTTATAGAGCAGTCCCGCGGTAAGTCCAGTAAGCGATTTCCCGATAGGTAATCCTATCAAGCCGAGCCAAGAGCCTGTCCCTAAGGGACCGAAGTAAATTCCTGGAAAAACTCCGACAAATAGTCCTGTTAGAAATCCTATAAGGGATCCTCCATAGAAGGCTGCTATGAAGGTCGTTATAAGAGAGAGGTCGAGGGCGACTCCTGGAGCAATAGGCCCTAAATGAAACGAGATCAAAAATAGGATGTTTCCAAGAGCTCCCATCAATGCCATGAACGCTATCGTCTTTGAATTCATGGTTAACCAACTGTTTATTTAGAGTCTTATCCTAAGACCCTTTACTATTTAAGAGTAACTACTCAAAAACGAGTGAAAAAATCACAATGGATAAACAGTTTTCTCATTTAAATTGGCTTAATTTAGAGTCCCATCGACTGCTTTAACACATCTATGTTCACTTTTCCAGCCTTAAAGCTTCTGCCAGTCTTAGCATTATTAACAATCAAGACTGCCGGGGCGAACAAACCGGGGTCAATTTGATAAAATTCGTAGTTGGCTTCTTTGAAAATTTCTAGGAACGGTTTTCCGTAGCTTTTAGAGGCTAGAGACGGAGCTTTGTTCACCATCTCTCTCAGTTTATTATCATTGTCTTGACTCGTTGTGTAACAGGTCACGCCCGCATATAATATTGTGTCGTTTGTCCTTCCCATGGCTTCAGCAAAGTTTGGGTGTGCCGGAGCAATAGGCGCGTATCCACAGGCATGTATTACCGATTTTGGATCGAGTCCCAGCTTTGTTAGTTTGTGTAGCCCTGTCTCCACAATCCTTCCCGAGATTTGCGTGGACCCAGCTAAGGTTGTAGTTGGGACCAAAATCAGGAATAGACTGTTAGGCGTGACCCTGCATTGACTGGAAATGTGATCAATTACGTTCTCATGGGGCTCTTTAGCTGTTTCGAGAACGAGCACCGCCACATCAGCCTCATCTTCATACCCTATCTTTTCGTAGAGTTCTCTGGGCTTTAGAGCCAGCGCTCGCGCAGGACCGGACCCCATAGCAAAATAATCTCCTACTCTAATCTGCCAACCAGCAAACTGAGATCCCAAGGTTGCTATGGCTGGATGGTTTGTGTAAACGGAGATTGATGGGAGTTCAAGGTCCTCATATTGGCTGGTAAAAGTTTCTGCCCTGCCAAGTCCGCCAAGGCAGATTTCTGTTATCATTCTGCCTGCAAGAAGCCCCCCTTTCGCTTTGATTCCGGCGTCGATCAGAGTTGCACCTGACTTTGTTTCTTTGACAACAACTCCAAACTCTTCAGCTTGGTCACATAGTTTCTTTGCAAGGCTCCATGCGCTACGGTTCACGCTTAGTCTTTGCGTGGGCAGTCTCCTTTCCTCCATTTTTACACCAAAGATGCGTCAAACGCTTGTATTACAAATATTTTTCATAGGAGATTAAATGCGGGTTTTTGGTTTGGGAAACGAATAATTTTCCGTTGCCTCCATCTGCTAGATCGCCGATAAATAGGTAGAAGGGACCTTCGACTTTTTCTCCGTTCACGTTGACTTTAGGTCTAATTTCGTCGATAGTGAAAGTGGGAAGGATGGATGGAATGTGGCCGCATACAACGATTTTTCCATTAATCATCTGAGCGCCAGCTCTCCCCTCTGAGTTTCCTTGAATAAATATCGTTCCGTTTCTCATGTGGATGCCAGCAAACCTTCCAACATCTCCATGCACTTCGATGAGTCCATTCCTCATGAAGCAACCGAGTTCGTATCCAGCGTTTCCGTGTATGACGATTTTTCCTCCACTCATTCCTTGGGTGCTTCCACGATAGGATGCTCCGATGTAGTCGCCAGCGTTTCCCTTAACTTCGATTGTTCCAGTTTTCATCATGGATCCGGTCCACGAGTCTGCGTTGCCAGCAACTGTGATAACGCCTCCATTCATCTCTTCGCCGAGGCGCATGCCTGCGTCACCTTCAACAATTATATTGCCCATAGACATTTTGGCACCGATTTTTCGAACTTTGCTGGCATCTCCGCAAATCCGTATGGTGAATTTTTCTGATGAGGAATCAGCCTCATGCTTTATATTGAAAAGGTCGTTGAGGGTTCGTTTTCGGTTTCCTTCCCAAATTTGTAACGTAGCTATTTCCTTAGCTGATTTTTCGGCGAAAACATCGGGGCTAATACACTCTGCCTCCACAGGCACTTTAAACAAGCGTTTTGGGTATAACGTGATCACAATTTTAGACCTCCGCCCTAACTGGAATCGGAGCTGGAACATGTAAGAAGTTGTCAGGAATAGGGTAGTTTTCATATTCTACGGTCCAGTACTCTCGGAATTTTCGTTTTAGATCCTCATTAACTTCCGTTGGAAGTGAAGTTTTTACATCAACCCAGAAGGTTTTTCCAAAAACAGGGTTTACAATTTGTCCATCCTTCACCACGATTTCGCCGCTTTTAATAGTGTAAGCGGCTCTTCTGAGAGCCCTTCTAACCGTCTTGTATTTTTTAGACGGGTCAACTTGCTCTGGGTTTACATTGTATATTGCAACGTCAGCATCTGCTCCTATTCCAAGATGGCCCTTCTGCGTTAGGTTAAGGGCTTTTGCTTGGCCAGCCCGCGTAACAATAGCTATCTCGTAAAAGCTGAGTTCTCTGTCGATGCTAGGAAGCAGGCTCTTTCGTCTCGCTCGCTTACTAATTTTACTCATTGTTTTCTTCCTTGCCACCTGGCTCATAAGCCATGCAATAATGTTCGGATAGGCTGTGAAGGGCCCGCCGTTAGGATGATCTGTTGTCATGTAGATTTTCCATGGATCCTTAATTAAAAGGGCGAGTTCAAGCCCAATTGACCATTGAGTTGCGTGGACGGCGCTCTTGCGTCTATATCTGAAAGGCACAATACCGGAACTTGTCTCTGTTTCTACGTCATGGTTAACCCACTTGTTTCCAGTCAGATTGTAGAGACCATATTGAAACGGTCCGTCAGCCGTCATGGTGGTTGTGTCGGTAAAGATTACCTGTCCCATATCTAGGGTTACATGATCATGGTGGTTAACATATTTTGCAATTTCTTCTGCTCCAGAACTCATTGTTCGCCAGTCCGAACCTTTAAAGGCGCAGAACTGGCAGTGAGTGATATGTATGACCGGGCGTTTTCCTTCTGCCAAGTCTTCGACACACTTCATAGTTTCCAAGGCTGTAATGTAGTTCCCAGGCTTTCCAAGATTATTTGTATGCACGTGAATCGTATGAGGCAAATTCAGAAGCTTGTTTACTTTACATAAACCACGAAGGATTTCTCTTGGAGTGATATTGAAGTATGGAACAGGGTCGTCGAGGTTTTGGACGTTTCGGCCGAAGCCCCAGGCTTCTAGGCCGCCTGGATTGACGATTTTTATGGCGTATCCCTTTGTAGCAGACATCATCCATGCTACGTGGGCAGCGCACTCTTCTATTAGGCCGTCTCGTAAATGTTCTAGGACAAACCACCAGTCTCCTAGCAGAGGGTAAGTAGCCTTATCAACCATGGGCGTGTCATCAAGTTCTTCGTGGGTGTGGCGAGCCTCGAGAGGAGGCATAGAGGGGTTCATAACAGTCGTGTAGCCCATTCTTGAGTAACGGTAGCCCGTTGTAAATGTGGATGGAATGGAATAGCCTACACCGGACCTAGTTAAAGCCGTTTTCGCTTCCACATCCTTAACGTGGTCTTCAGGTCTTAGAAGGCGACCAGAATTCACTTCAGCGCCAGCGATGTGGCAATGGATGTCAACTCCGCCTGGCATTACTATCATTCCTGAAGCGTTAATCACTTCTGCCTTCTTCGCGTTGACTTTTTCAACAATTTTTCCATCTTTGATGGCGATGTCCATTTTTTCTCCATTTATACGGTTAAGGGGATCGTAAACAAACCCGCTCTTGATGATGAGTTCTGTCAGTTCTGGTTCCTCCTTAATTTGCGAACTTTATGAAGAATTCTTTGCAGTATTTCTTCATCAGGAAGACATGTTTTTGGAGGTTCCACTATCTTCTTTAGGGGTAAGGGAACGTGGTCCATACGATAGGCTGTTCCCTCAGCCTCGATTCCTACGAAGGCTGAAGGAAACACTACATCCGCCATGAGCGTTGTGGGAGTCACTTCTGGATCAATTGCAATAAGAGGGTTCTTGACTAAATTCTGGGCAGCCATTCGTGGGAAGTGCGCAACCGGATCTGACGCAACTATGAGACCAGCGTCAGCTTCGTCACGACACAGTATGTCGATCACCGAAGTTTCACCTGGATTGTATCGAGGGTAACCATGGGAAAAGTCGATGGCGTAGGGATATCCAGTTTGCCAAGTGAATACAACATCTGCGCCAGTGACGTTGAAGTGCCCTCGCATAGGCATGATGAGGAACTTTGTGCGTTGATTTAAATCTCGAGTCAAAGAAAGGGCTGCGTCAACGTTCCGAAGTTTTCCTTCGCTCATGGTTAAGCCTACTCCGAAAAAAAAGACGCCTAACTCGCATCCCACCATAACGTCAGCGACTTCTTCAAGGATTTCCACGGGAACTCCCGCGACCTCGTCAACGTCAAGTTCCTCGTCTTTAATAAGCATACGAAAGGCTTGTAGAAGTTCATAATCCTTGTTTGGTTCAACTTGAAGGAAATAGTCAGCCGCTTCAGCAGTGCGAGTTTTACGAACGTCCACGACCACCATTTTCCTTTTCTTCTGAAACATGCTGTAGGGCAGACGACGTTCAATTTCAGGAGTGGCGAAAATATCACGCCTCAGGACCAGGTTGGCGGCTCTTTGAAGTCTTTTTCTTGATATGATACCCCTTAGGCGTGAAAGGTAACCTCTCCAGGCGCTCTTTTGAAATCTGCCCTCTGAAAACATCGTGTACCTTTCTATGTGGCGTGGGTGAGAACTCCATGGATTGCTTGCCCAATAGAAGATGAGGTCTGCTCGATGCCGAAGTTGTCCTAGGGTGCAAGATGCGATGCCGACATCCTGGACGCTTAGAATAGATGGGCCATGGCAAACAGTAGAGGTGTTGTCAATAGCTCCGCCAACCTCTTCCGCTAGCTCCAACCCAACGCGAATCGCTTCGCAACTTGTGTTACTCCAACCGTACAATATAGGATATGTAGCATCTGCGAGAATCTTTGCTGCTCTTCCAACAGCTTCATCCATCGAAGCCTCAACTAATTCACCGTTTTTTCTGACGAGGGGTTTTAAATTCCGATGAGTGGAGTAGTTCAGAAATTTGGCTGCTCCAATGGCGCATGCATTTCTGACATCCGTTATGACATTGTCTTTTACAACTAACTCAATATCGTCACAAAAAGTGCCGCAAACCGGACAGGTTACTCCAGTAACGACGGTCACAGCTGTCACTTCCTGTGAAATTGGTTAAGTAGATTCTGTAGGCTTAACACCTTTTCGTTGGGTGCTGGTTCGATTTCTGCTGGTATACCTTTCAGGGATGGCATGCCTGTTCCATGGGTCTTAGGGTTCATGATGAGGCTTGCCCAGGGACCGTAGGGAATGAAAATAACTTTGGGGTGGGGAGCCCTGGCGGATTTCACAGCTTTCAGAACTACTGAACCAAAATCTGTGATTACTTTAACGTTAGTGTTTTCCTTTACTCCGAGAAATTTCATGTCATTGGGGTCCATTTGACAGATCACCACGCTCTCCAAGTATTCCTTTGAAAGCTTGCCACACTCCTTTCCTTTGCCTTGATCTATTGTTCGACCGGTTAACAGGGAAACCTTCAACTTAGGCAGCCCATCCACCTCAGTAAATGGTATGTTCATTTATCAGCTTTTGAAAAGCTACTTTTGTGTCGTCGCCTATTAATCTTATTGATATGAACAATTTAGAAACATTTCTTTAGAGTTTTCTCGAAAAACGCTTCTGTCCATATTAATGGTTTTGTGACAGCTTGTTTACTTCTTGTACAGCCTTTAAGGCAACTGCGATCATGTCTTCGTCTGGTTTTCTTGTTGTAAAATATTGGATTCCCAAACCGGGTATTGTCAGAATTTTCATAATCCTTGATTTCTTATATCTGTCGCTGATCTTTAAGATTTCGTAAGAAATAGAGGCAATCACAGGGATGAGGATAATTCTGTAAGATAATCTTGTGGCGAAATCTCGGCTTGGCATGAGTGAGAATAGCAGGATACTTATCAGAAGCACGATGAAGAGAAAGGACGTTCCGCATCTTGGATGAAGTCTAGAATATTTTTTAGCGTTTGCAACATTCAGTTCAACTCCAGCTTCGTAAGCGTTGATAGCTATGTGCTCTGCACCATGATACTGAAACACTCTTCTGAATTCGCGAACCAATGCCATGGCCCCGAGGTAGAGTAGAAAAATTGCAATTCGAATTAAGCCTTCTATTGTATTGAAGATTAAGCCTTTGAAATTGAAAAGCGTGGTTAAGAAGAAAGGGATAATGCTGAATAAAAACGTGGCTAAGGCTATAGCTAAAATAAATACCACTGCCATTTCTTTAGGTTCAATTTTCTCACCTTCTTCCTCCAAACTCACATTTGCGGAGAAATAGAGACCTTTTACACCTAGATACATGGTTTCAAATAGTGCTATAATCCCTCTTAAAAATGGTATTTTTAGAACTTTATATTTTTCAGAAGGGGATTTTATTTCCTCTGTTTTTGTTAGTATCTCTCCATTCGGCTGTCTAACACAGATTACCATGTGTTTTTTAGAGCGAATCATGACCCCTTCTATTACTGCTTGTCCGCCAAACGCTAGCGAAGGTTCTTCTTTCCCACTTTTAGCAGTTAGTTCCATACACCATTTTGAGGAGAAGTCTATTCTTATTAATGTTCTTCACGCAAGTTTTAAAACACCCGAAACGGCTAATAATGGGATACATTTCCATCAAAACATTCAGGTGAACTCTACAATGTCTAAATCAACCGAAAAAGCCCCTAGGCTGAGTTTTGAGGAAAGCTTAGAAAAAGTTGTTTCTGCTGAAAAGTGTATGGGTTGCGCTGCCTGCGTCATCGTCTGCCCACTCGGCTGCTTAGATTACTCAGAAGAAAAACCAAAACTAGTGAATAAATGCACGGCATGTGGGATTTGCGCCCAGGTTTGTTCCAGATACGAGTTGTCGTGGCCCACCATAGAAAAATTCGTGTTCGGGAGGGAAAAGAAGACGGAGGAAGACTTTGGCGTTTATCGGCGCATAGTTGTTGCGCGGGCTCGTGATAAAAGTGTACTTCAAGTTTGCCAAGATGGGGGGGTGGTCACAGCTCTCCTAGTGTTTGCTATAGAAAATGGATTAGTGGACGGTGCCGCCGTTTCTGGAGTTAATAAGGATAAGCCGTTCTATCCCGTTCCGAGGCTGGTAACAACCTCACAGGAGGTTTTAGACTGTGCTGGAACAAGATACTCATACTCACCCAATCTCCTCGCATTTCAGGAAGGAATTAAGCAAAAGAAGAGGAGCTTAGCTTTTGTTGGAACACCATGCCAAATTCATGCCATGCGAAAAATTGAGATGGTTCCTCTTAAAAAATATGCTGACCCATTATGGTTAACGATTGGATTGTTGTGCACCGAATCTTTCATCTATAAAGGGTTAATGAAGAGACACATCCAACGAGAACTCGGCATCAGTCTACATGACATTAGCAAAATCAACATTAAAGGAAACGTTTTAGTTACCACTAAATCCGGCGAAATAAAGACTATTCCTCTTGCAGAGGCAAAAAAATACACTCGCAAAGGTTGCGCATTATGTACTGACTTCTCCGCTGAACTCGCCGATATCTCAGCTGGTGGCTTAGGGCTCGACGGCTGGACCTTCACCATCATTCGTACTGAAAAGGGTGAAGAACTTTTTGAAAGCGCTGAGAGGAAGGGGCTGCTTAAAATAAAGCCTGTTGAGGAAGAAAAGAGAGCTTTTGACTTGCTAATTAAACTTTCAAAGAGAAAACGGAGAGCGTCTAACGTTTCCACCTGAACTTATCTTCTCGTCTGGTGTTTTAGCTCTCTACACGAAGTATTCGACTTCTCTGAAACTGGAGTAGTAGATGTAGCGGTCTACACGCGCTTCTTTTTCTTTAAAAAACTTTGTCGAGCCGCCGCTACGTATTCAGTAAATACCAGGTCCCCTTGCTCATATTCAACGACTCCTCCAATTTTTTCGTAAAGCCGTCTCATTATTAGAATTTTAAGAACCTTGGCTCCGTCTCCAAAGAATTCTTCAATTGCGTCAGAAAACTCTTCAATTTTGTAGGGAATTTCTCGTCTGTCAATCTTGAAAGTCTTTTCTAGGTAGAAATAGATCACTTCCTTCGCAGAATCACTTAGCGAAGACAATCCTTCATCTACTGCTTCTAGTAAAAGAGTTTCGAAGCTACTGTTGCTCACCGCTTATCCCTGTGAGGCGAATGGCATAATGTGATTTCGCATTAACGTCTATATATTGCTTATGATATGCGTATGCTTTTGTACCAGTTTTGTTTGAACTTTCGGTGAACAATCTAGAACTTGGCAACATTCAACTAGCTCAAGATCATTACTGTACGCGGTGCGGGCTATATCGCGAACTTACTAATAGGGACTACACTTAGGACAGTGATCTACGCTAACCCTTGAACCACGCGCTAAGTTATATAAGCATCTAAACTAACCACAGATTGGGTGATATCTTGGATAAAGTGAAGATAGGGGTTTTTAAATGCGGCAATATAGGAGTATCCCCCGTATTTGAACTTCTTCTAGATGAATTAGCACAACGTGAAGACATTGCGGTACGGACAGTGACCACTGGTCCTAAAATGGGCATCGAAGACGTTGAAGAAGCCTTACCAAAACTCTTCGAGTTTAATCCAGATCTCATAATTTTCATTTCTCCAAATCCAGCGATTCCCGGACCCACCAAGGTAAGACAAATCATATTAAACACAAGAGTGCCAAGCATCGTAATCTCAGATGGTGTGGCAAAGCGCATTAAGGACGAACTTGAAAAACAGGGTTTAGGCTATATCATAATTATGGGTGACCCCTTGATTGGAGCACGGAGAGAGTTTTTGGATCCTGTAGAAATGGCGATTTTCAACTCAAATATAATTAAAGTACTTGCGATTACCGGAGTTTTGAGAATATTACATCAAGAAATTGATAGATTAATAGCCATCCTTAAAGAAGATTTACCCCTCAACCTGCCGAGGTTGCTAGTTGATACAGACATTATCCGAGACGGCTCTGACTTCCAAAATCCATATGCCAAAGCCAAAGCTATGGCTGCTTACGAATTGACAAAAAAGGTTGCTGAAATTGACACACGAGCGTGCTTCCTTGAGAAAGATAGAGAAAAATACATTCCTCTCGTTGCCTGTGCACATGAAATAGCTCAAATGGCTGCTAAATTAGCTGAGGAAGCAAGGGAGATTGAAAAATATTCGGACACTCTAGTAAGGAAACCCCACTCGAAAAAAGGCGAGCCACTAACTAAAACCAAGTTGATGTTTCCACCCACCGTAGACGAAGAAATTTATCGAAGATGGCTTAAAACGTCACGACCTTAGTCTTTTATATGGCATTCAACGTTATGCATGGAGGCGGTCTTGTTGAAGCTTCTTCTTGATGAAATGTACGCGGGTTTAAAAGAATATTTTGAGATTCTGGGATGGGATGTGCTGACTGTTCAAGATGTAGGATTGCAGGGCGCAAAAGACAGGGAAGTTATAGAGTATGCGAAGAATAACAACTTGCTGCTGGTGACTCAGGACCAGAAACTAGCGAATTTGGCTGATCTCGCAGAAGTCAAATATGTGCTGATTTCCAGTGCGATGATTGCAGGCATAGCCGATGCAAAAATACGAGAAAAATACCCAAATGCGCTGCGCACACCTTAACTGCGCTTCCCAAATGGCTTTTTGCGATCTCGACACTTTAACGACATATCTTTGCTGTCTAACATATTTACTAACATATTTATATTGGATGTATCTTATGATAAGGATTCTTTAAGGGTTGAAAATAGATGAAAATCTGTATAATTGGAGCTGGAGCCCAAGGTTCAGTGACCGCTAAAATTCTCGTTGAAGACCCTGAAATTGACAAAGTTGTCTTATCAGACATAAACAAACAGCTCCTACAACGCGTAACAAGAAAAATCGACAGCGACAAGCTTACAACTGAACGTGTAGACGCAGACAACCTAAATGATTTAGCAAGAGTTCTGAAAGGAGCCGATGTTGCAATAAATGCTACTTTACCCCAATATAACTTGAATATATTCTACACGGCGCTAAAGAGCGGTGCAAACTACATTGACTTCGCTGAGGACTGGCCTCTAAGAGAGAAGTTCCTTCAACAACTCGGAACAAGCGATAAATGGAGGAAGGCAGGACTAACCGCTGTCAAACATCAAGGTATCACCCCAGGAGTCACTAATGTGCTTGCAAGATACGCTGCAAACCGCCTCGACAAAGTTGAAGAAATACATATAAAGTCATGGTGGAAGCCAGAGAAGGGGGAGATGGTTCCTTCGTGGAGCCCTGGGTGGTCTGTTGAAGTCGCGTTGTTGGAGTGGACTGCAGACCCAATAGTGTACGAGAATGGAGAATACAAAACATATCCGCCCTTCAGTGGAGTTGAAACTCATACATTTCCAGAGCCGATAGGCCCACACACGCTTTGCTGGGTAGAACATGAGGAAATTGTAACGTTGCCACACTTTATAGGCAAAGGAGTAAAACACGTTGACATAAAGATGGCGCCTGACATAATAGCTGGGGTTCTAATAAAAATGGGACTTGCGGGCACAGAACCCATAGAAGTTAAAGGAGTAAAAGTGAAACCCATAGATGTAGTGCTTAAACTGACAAAACCAGCCATAGAAGAAGTTGAAGAAATGGACAAGGTTCTTGGAGTTCACGAAATTATTGAAACAGAGGTATATTCATGCCTTGCCGTTCAAGTAGTAGGCGAAAAACGTGGCCGAAGGGTGGAGGAGTATGTCTACCTAAATACGTCGGGAGCTGACCTACGTGAATGGCTAGAAAGATACGGCACAATGAACGGGTTTGTCCCTATTCCCGCCGCAGCAACTGCAAAAATGCTTGCTAAAGGAGAAATAAAGGCTAAAGGAGTCATTACTCCAGAATGTTTAGAACCTGAACCCTTTCTGCGCAAACTAGAAGAAATGGGGATGGGGTTCTTCCAAGAGATTACTAAAAAGCAAGTTATTGAGTGAGGATAAGCAAGGGGACCTTTTGACTGTCAATAAAATTTTTCCTTTGACTGTCAATAGACTACTCCTCCTGTCAGTTGCGGTATCAGTCACCCGGTTACACTTTGAAGGCGACGAATACCACATCAAGACAGCGAAAACCCTTAAAGAAGACTAGGAATTATTGAAGGCAGGGTTTGAATATGTCACACAGCGAGACGGAGTCAAAATCTACCGGAAGCGCAAGTGAGCTAGAGGTCGTGGAACGCGGAAAAGACTGGTTCAAGGTTCAACATCGCCACAGGGGAAACATTTGCACCATAGAAGATACTTTCGCCGAGATGTTTCCGATGTGGGCAAGTAGAATCCTGATAACCGCTGACAACGAAAAGTGGGCGCTAACAGCAGCTAGAACAACAACAGGCTTCGCCGCCTCCATCATCATGTCCCCCGCGGAAGCAGGAGTAGAGGGCGTCGTGCCGCCGGATAAAACTCCAGACGGACGCATCGGGGCGCTGATTCAGATCTATCACATGACACGGAGAGAATTGAAGACCCAGATGAGCTTGAGACTGGGCCAGTGTGTTATGACGTGCCCCACTACCGCTGCCTTTGACGCGCTGCCTGAGGCGAAGAGAAAGTTGAAGGTGGGTCGCAGCCTTCGTTTGTTTGGCGACGGCTTCCAGAAGAGGGACATGGTTGCAGGGAGGAAGGTTTGGCGCATTCCTGTCATGGAGGGAGAATTTACAGTGGAGGATCAGTTTGGCGTTATGAAGGCGGTTGCTGGTGGAAACTTTTTGATTCTAGCGGAGAGTCGAAAGGCGGGTCTTGAGGCGGCGGAGGAAGCAGTAGGCGCTATCTACCAGAACGTTAGAGGAGTCATCCTGCCGTTTCCAGGTGGCATCTGCAGATCTGGTTCCAAATCGGGCTCCATGAAGTACAAGCTTAAGGCTTCCACAAATCACCCGTTCTGTCCAAAACTGAAAAAAACTGTGCTGGATTCGCAAGTTCCGGAAAACGTGAACAGCGTATACGAGATCGTTATAAACGGCTTGAACTCCAAAGTCGTGGAAAAGGCTATGGCTGAGGGGATAAAAGCAACGGTGAAAACTCCGGGAGTTGTCAAAATCTCGGCAGGAAACTACGGCGGTAAGCTCGGTCCTTTTCGAGCCTACCTAAAAGAGGTTTTACAGCTACAATAGTTTGTTCCTATGTTTGGCTAAGGTTGACCGCTCAGAAAATCGTGTTTAAGAAGCAGTGGCGCAAGCTAGGAGAGGAGAAACGGGAAACCAGCTTTCACCAAATAATCACAAATCTAACAATCGTATCATTGTAGAGTGGCTCATACTTTGTTCTATCCCAGTATGGCTGACCGATTGTTAATGTCACTATGTCATCGTCTTGTGGTTCAACGAAAATTAATCCGTAATCTGTCGTGTTAAAAGATATTATTGCGTGCGCACCATCTTGAAGTTCTATATATACAAATCCGCATCTATATCCAACTCTAAAAGCGTTCTTTTCAACATCTGCCGTAAAGTGAAAGCAATTGTAATTGTCTTCGTCGTACTCATTATTGTCGGTTTGGTCTACCGCTATAAACTCTAATGCTTCTTGATAAGTTGGATCTCTAATGTTAAAACCTCTTCCAACACCATCAGTTACTCCTTGAACATAACCAACATCGTAACCTTCATCATAAGCATCATCTACTTGAGTTTCCAAGTCTGATATTTGCTCTTGCAAGAGACTGATGTTCTCCTCTAAAGCTCCAATTTCTACCGCGAGAGTGTTCTTTTGGTTTGTAAGGTGCTTGATTTGTGCTTTGAATGTTTCATTCTGATTTTGTTGCCAAAAGTAGAGTTGATAGTACCAGAAGGTTGACGCGCCCAAAATTACGATAATGATTGCACACGCAACTAAGCTTACCTGTAATTTTTGGCTAGGTTTTAGCGTCTTAACTTTTTCTCTAGCTTCATTTGAATTGATGCGTTTAGTGGAAACCGCAACTTCTCGCGGTTGTTCCCAACTGTAGCCACATTTTCTACATTGCAAACTCTCATTCTTTTTGTCGAACCCCAAAGTACCTATGGATGATGAACCACACTTAGGGCACCTCTCTCTCGTAGACCTAGATGTTTTCACTGTTGGATAGTCAACAAAGGGTTTCTTCTTGAAATCAGCTGGATAATCGGGATATTTCTTGGCATCGATGAAACGCGATATTCCGTTTAGTATTTCTCTTTCCTCAATTTCTAATGTTGCCAACCTTTCCCTAGTATATTGAAAATCTGGATGCCCCCTTCCATCCTTCGGTTGTTCATCAAGGAGCTTTTCCCATGCAGAATCTCTGCTTCTCTTGAGCGTTGGGATGTACGCAAGCCTAGGTTTTGAGTGTCTATGGCAAAAACGTATGCCACAAAATTTGCATCTATACAACCTTTTCTCCGAATGGTCGCTTTCTCTCACTACACATTCTCTACATTCACCTAACTTAGCCAATGTTTACTTCCACCATTCTCTATCTACGTTTTTGTAGATTTCTCCTTAAAAACCTGTGTTTCAAAAATAATGTGGGCGGATTGACTTTAGAAAAAGCCTTTATTCCAAATGTTAACTATGTATTTTCATCTGTATGATAGCTGGTGCACGTGTGCGGTTGATAGTTGCCATCACCGGAGCCAGCGGGGCAGTCTACGGCAAACGCTTGCTGAAGATGCTGCGAGAAAGAAACGTTGAAACTCATCTAATCATTAGCAAATCTGCGGAAAAAGTGATTGAGTATGAACTTGGGATGACTAAAGAGGGTGTGGAAGAGCTAGCTGATCACACATACAGTGCGGATGATTGGAACTCTCCTATCGTGAGCGGATCGTTCAAAACAGACGGTATGATCATCATTCCGTGTAGCATGAAGACTCTGGCGGGTATCGCGCATGGATACGCGGACAACCCGATCTTAAGAGCCGCAGACGTGACATTAAAAGAGAAACGAAGGCTGATCTTGGTTCCTCGCGAAACTCCGTTAAGCGTTGTTCATCTTCGCAACATGCTTGCGTTGGCAGAACAGGGCGTTGTAATTGTTCCGGCTATGCCTGCATACTACCATAAACCGAAGAATATCGATGATCTAGTAGGCTTTGTTGTTGGGAAGGTCTTGGATCTCCTTGGGGTGGAACACACGCTTTACAAGAGGTGGCGGGGAGCCTAATCCAGTTTGATATATTCTTTGCCCTCTCCTTCTGGAGAACCCACCAGAACACGATAGTGTTCTCGACCAGTCTTGGCGTCGAAAACCCGTTCAAGTTTCCCCCTAACTTTGATGCCTTCTCCAACCTCGGCTAGGTTATTGTACAAGCTCTCGTATGAAACTACTTCTTCTATGTCGGCTACTGAAGAACCCTCTACTACTTTAACATCTCGAATGCTGTAGACTGCGGGGAGAAACATACACTCAGTGTTTTCGCAAACAACAGCGCGGACAGTGACAGCTCCCACAGGATAGTAGGTTTTGTCACCGTACTCCTCCGCAAGCTCGTGTTCCAGTTTGACAGGGTGAACGGAAAATGGGGTGTTCTCAAATAATCCAACGTTCCACTTTCTCTTGTAGATCTGCAAGGCTTCGTGGAGTGTCAGCGGGTAGTTTCGAGCCTTGGATTTACACCAAGCTTTGAGGATTTCTCCTTTAAAGCGTTGGACCACGAAGCTCGATGAAGAGTACGTTTCGGTTAAGGCATTCTTCACCGCCAAGCTGTTTCTTAAGCCATAAACCGTTACGTCAAGGTCTGAAAATTCTGGGCGGTGAATATCGAGGAGTATGGAGCCTGTCACTCCGAAGAAGCTGAGGGAAGTTTTACTTGTCCCCGCCAAAATCGATATGAATCTCGTCAACTTTTCCTGTAAAGAGTCTAAATGTGAAGCTCTAAGCAGTTGAACCAGCTTTTCCTCTGGCTTAAAATGTTTTGCGATATATTTGTGGGGAACTGCTGTCATTCGGATGTGGTAGAAGGACGAGTAAAACAGGTAATGAGGATAGTCTCTTTCTAAAACGTTGAAAGTTTCCAGCAGACTGGGAATCGTGTAGGTTCTCATAACTCGTTTAAATCTCTTCTTACCCCTTCCCCAGACGCCGAGTTCAGCAGGAACGTATTTGAGGTAGGAGATAACGCGGTCCGATGGATGAAGCGGACCAACCACACAGAAGAAAAAGCCCTCTTTAGTTCGTATGAAGTCGCGGTCTCTGAACCAACGCGTCAAGTCAGAACGCACCTAAGATTTGTCCTCATGCTATACCAGCGCAAGGACGATAAGCTCTGCCAGCTTAGCAGCCAACATGCCCTCTCGATCCTTATCTGCATTGAATTCTGTGATCTCAATGCCGAGGAAACGATTGCTTTGTGCAAATAACTTTAGCGCCAGCGCCACCTCATCTGAGGTTAAACCGTTCAAGTGAGGAACATCTGCTGCTGGCATTTCGCTAGCACCAATAACATCAACATCGAAATGGACAAAAATCTTGTCTGACCTAGATTCTAATGTCTTTAAGGCATTCCTTGCGGCTGTTTTAACCCCTAACTTGCGAATTATTTCTGTTGAAAACTGTGCAATTGAAGAATTTTTTAAAAAGTCAATTTCAGGCGGATCTACGTACCCGCTCGCCAAGTTTAACCCGAATAAGACGATGTTTTCTTCACGTAAAATTGGATACCGATTTCCCAGATGAGAAAGCTCTTCAGCTCCATTTCCAATAACATGCGCTAACACCATCCCATCAAGTATACCCGATGGAGTGGTTTCAGGTATATTCAAATCTGCATCACCATCAAAGTAGAGTAGTCCTAAGTCAGGAAAAGCATTCACAATCCCAGCGATGCTACCAATTGCTATCGTGCAGTCGCCTCCTAGTATTATGGGGTTAAATCCATTTTCTAGGGCTGTTTTGACCTTCTCTGCCACAAGTCTACAAACTTTCACGACAGCAAATTTATTCTGGGCTTTAGGGTTATCAAAGTCTGGGTTGAAACAAAAATGCTCGGTATCTCCATAGTCAATCACCTTATGTCCAGCCTCTTTGAGCTTTTCAACTAATCCAACTCCACGAAGGGCAGCTGGAGTCTTTTCCGGTCCTTTAGCCCTTGCACCAGCACTTGAAGGAACACCAATTATCGCAAGTTTCAATTCAATCCTTCCTTGTTGATAACAAATGGATGCATAATAAGGTAAATACCACTGTGCCTTTATTTAGATAAAGGCGCATCTGTAATGAAAATGTGGATTTCCAGAGACGGCGACGCTGTTGTAACGAGAGAAAGCTTTGTCTTTTACGTGTTTGGGTACGAGCATCCAAAAGACCGAGCCTTTTCGTTTCTGAAATACATCCCCTCAGCTCTAAAGTCTCAATTTTCACCATCCTTTCTTAGGAAGAAATGGAAACTAGCGAACGTGGAGCTTCTTCGGCTGGAGAAACTCTACACGGCGCAGAACTATCAGAGGCTCCTAGAAAACTTCCGAAACAACTTTCCTAGCTATGTCTATTTCTGTCCGTTCCGTGGGAAGGAGGTTATCGCGGTCCCTTTGGGAGCGACTAAGAAAGTTTACGTGCCAAGCGAACGCTTACAAACGATGCTTGGAGAAGAGAATAAAGATCGTCTACAAAGGCTGGCTTTAAATCTTGTCACTCTCCTTTCAGACGAATCTGGTGTGTCACTCAAGGACTTCGGGATACACGGATCAATTGCATTAAGCATGCACACCGCGAAGTCCGACATTGATTTTGTGGTTTATGGATCGCGCAATTTCAGAAGCCTTGAAAACACGATTGAACGGTTAGTAAATGAGGGAAGACTCGCCTACATCTTTAGCAGAAAGCTTGATAGGATAAGAAGAAACCGAGGCCGATATAGAGGTCGAGTATTCGTATACAACGCGGTGAGGAAAGACGAGGAAATTGCATCCAAGTATGGCGACTTTAAGTATTCGGCGATTAAGCCAATTAAATTTCATTGTCAAGTTGTTGATGACAACGAAGCCATGTTCCGACCTGCAGTTTACCGAATCACAGATTATCAACCCCTCGATTCAGCTTCGAGGCTTACGAGAGATGAGATTCCCGAAAAAGTGACATCAATGATAGGGTGCTATAGAAATGTGGTTCGCCGCGACGAAAAGGCTATCGTTTCTGGAGTGTTAGAGCGAGTGGAAAATGTTGAAACTGGTAAAGCTACTCACCAAGTTGTGGTGGGAACGGGGGCTCATGAGAATGAGTGTATTTGGCCGTTCTCAGAGAAGAATAGGGCTAAGGTAGTTTGAATGAGTGAAGAAACGTTCTTGTTCAAAGAAGTGGAATACAGGGTTCTTGAGGGAAAGAGAGGCGTTGTAGAAGCTTATGATGGAATGGCCACCAGTTATGATTTTTCAGAGTTTCTCTATTGGACTAGAAGGATGGAGGAGGGCGAAGAAAGAATAATTAAGGGATGGGCTGGAAATCTCTTAGCTCCCATTCTTGACGTTGGTTGTGGAACAGGCAGATATGCAATTGAGTTTGCAGAGAAAAGCTTGGAAGTTGTGGCTTCAGACGTAAGTTTAAAAATGCTTAAGAAAACAATGGAGAAAGCAGAGAAGCATGAGGTTTTGGAAAGGGTTAGTCCAATCCTCGCTGATGGTGAACACCTGCCCTTCAGAGATAGGTTCTTCAACGCCTTAATATGCACACTAACCTTCGATCACTTTGAAGACTGTGAATCAGCAGCGCGTGAATTTTTAAGAGTGTTGGAAAAGAATGGTTTATGCGTATTAAGCACTTTCAACAGCTACACCTTAGATGACTTTAAGAGAAGGAATAACCTACCTTCTGACAAAGTGCCCTTTAGAACAGAGGAACTATCGCCAGTGTTAATCCATGAGGTGGGGCATTCAGCTGGTGAAATTGAAGAGTTGTTTGCAAAATATGAAATTGATGTAGTGGGTGTGAAGGGATGCTGTTATTGGCACCTTTTACCCATGGGTTTAGTCAAATATTATAAAACCGTGCTTGATTCTCTTTTTAACATCTTTAAGTCCTTATTGAAGTACGCCGAAATACATGTGGTCTTAATGAAAAAGCGTTAATTGTGCGCGCGTACATCAAGCGAGACGAAGCTTTATCGTCTAAACAATAAGGGAGAAAGTTGTGGGGGGATAACGTTTAGATCCTTTAAAGCTTAGAGACCGTGATGCAATAATCACGGGAGATAACATCATTTTCCGTGTCTACGGCTATTTCCATCCACCAGGCGCATACGTCTGTGATGTCGAGTACGCCCCGGCTACGGTCTACAAGTCCACGGACCCCAGAGCCCTTCGAGGAAAGGAAAAACATGTTTACTACAAGTTTTATGCGGATGAGGGCTTGCGGTTCGTACAACAGAACTATCCGCAATATACGGTCTTGTATGAGCCTTTGCAGCAACGTCTCGTAGGAGTTCGGCAAGAGCTGATCCGTAGGACGCGGAAACCGAGGGAAGGGTTTAAGCGGCTTATGGAAAAACCGCCTAGGGATGCTCTTCTTAAAGCTTTACATAAGGTGTTCAGCCTGATAACGTCCATGTCAATGTTACAGAGGAAGGATTTCGGAGTGTTTGGCTCCCTCCTCCACAGCTTTTATCACCCCAATTTTTCAGACCTAGACCTGATTGTATATAGCGGAGAAAAGCTGAGTAAACTACGTGAAACCCTGAAAGAGTTCTACCGAGAAGAGCTTTCTCCTCTGCGAAACGAGTTTGAAACCGAAGAGGCAGTCAATGGAAAGCACTGGAGGTTTGTAAATTATAGTCCAAAAGAATATGTCTGGCACCAGCGGAGAAAGATGATTTACGCAGTGTTTGAGGACGAGGAAAGTGGAAGGGTTGTTAAGACGGAGTTCGAGCCTGTGAAGGAGTGGGAGGAAATCCATAACGAGTACAACTCAAACACCCGAGTGGTAAAGAGAGGATGGATTAAAGCCGTTGCCCGAATAACCGACGATTGTGACGCGCCCTTCATGCCATCCATATATCAAATCGAACCCATCAGAGTTTTGGAAGGAGCAAGGGTTGAGAACCTTCAGCGAGTTATCTCTTACGTTGAGGAGTTTAGGATGCAAGCTGAGAGAGACGAGGAGGTCTACGTGGAGGGAAACCTTGAGCAAGTTGTCAGTTCAACGAAAACTTTTCATCAGATCACCCTCACCTACGGACCCCGCTACTATGAACAGGTGTTGAAGGTTTTGAAAAACTGATTCTTCATTGGGAACCATACAGAGAAGGATCAAGTGGAAAAAAGGCTTCAGCTAATTTGAATGGCTTAACGCCACACACTTAGCCTGATTATTTCTTCTTGCTGAGCCACCACTTGAGGTATTCTCTTCGTTGTCTCTGGCGCTGTTCCTCTTCTGATTCAAGTTTAGGTTTAAGGTTCTCACGGAGTTCGAATAGTTCTTGAGGGGTGAGGGAAAGCCCGCAGCTTTTGCACACGTGGCGTTTTGTAGCCGACATGTATATCATCTCACCGCCACACTCGGGGCAGTACGACATATCTGAACTCGCCTTTCCTCCAGACATTATCGGGAAGTACGAAAAATAGCTTTTGGTCTCAGTGAGCATTACGTAATAAAATTGGTCAGACCTGCTTTCCTTGCGAGTTGGACGGCACGCTCTCTTTCACCCACCATGAGCCTCTTTCGTAGCTCAGGGATTTCGTTAGCCCTCCACTCGGGTCGGTACTGAAACATCACGTTGGTTCTCACCCATGTCCCTAGGTTTTGGGCAATCCAATTTAAAATAGTCTTTGTGCAACAGTCCAGATGTTCGGGCAAAACCAAAACTCGGATGAGCAACTCACCGTATTTCTTCCCATAAAGATGGTTTCGAGTGCACGCCTCCCAATAATGGGGAGCGTCGGATATCCTCTTGGCACAGTCGTTAGAGCCGTACTTGAAGTCGAGGAGGTACACATCCACAAAACCGGCTAAGAGCTTTGCCGTCTCTTCACTGTAGTAGGAGTTAGAGTTCCAAACCACTGGAACGTTGACGTTGACATGTCTAAACGTTTCCAGCCACTGCTCCAGCCAAGGCGTTGGCTCCCCACCAACCAAATTGGCGTTTCGACAACCACCCCTCCGCAAGCGCTCCACCTCCTTCGCCAGTCGCTCAGGCGAATAGATTTCGCCCTCCTCATACCACTGCGATATTGACCAGTTTTGGCAGTGGCGGCACCTTAGGGTACAGCCCAAAGTGAATATGGTTCCGGATGGAACAAGCTCGGGCTCCTCGCCCATGTGCTCAAACATGGTGGAAACTGTGATCTGGGTTCCGCACTTGCATTCTCCGAGTTCTCCTGCGAGACGGTTGAAGCCGCACCTGCGGGTACAGAGGTGACAGCCCTTAAGAATGTGGTTCGCTATCTCAATTTTCAGGTCAAGATACGACTTTTCCGGTGTATCCAGTTCTTCTAGGCTTTTTTGATGAGTGTCAACTTCCCTTTCGAGTCGATAAAACTCCTCGGTGAGTCTGTTGTGAAGCTTCCACAGTTCTGAGGGAGAATCGTTTTCACTGAAGTTTGCGGGCAGTTTCTTAGCGATCACAAATTTGGCTGGCTTGTCGTCTTGCATCACGTCAAAGTATCGGGCTAAGCTTGCTCGAGCCTTCTTATCCCTCAGCACGGTTAGGGCGTCGGGTCTCCGGACCGCCCACATACACGCTCATCCACGAGATAGATAGCGTCAAAACGCTATTTATATATAGGTAAGCAGATTTGTCACGATACCGTATATTTTCGTTCAGTTTCCGTTCACTTGTTTCCGGTTTTTTCTGTTGGTGAGTGTGGCGTGACGTCAGGTGAATGAACGAATGAATAGTCAGAGGATCACCATTAAAACTCTCTGTGTGTCATGCACACGCTGCAAAGAACTAATAGAATTTTGGAAGAATCAGTCTTTAAAGGACTTAGATAAAAAAGAGGATGTTAAGTAGCTTCTAACTCTGGTTTTACTTTAGGCTTTTTTATTGCAAAGAGAACAGTTGTAGCTATGAAGACTATTGTTGTTATCACGAAGAGGTAACTCAAATTCTTAGTAGTACCTAAATCGCTTGTTAAGGTGTCATACTTTGATTTCAAGTCGTTGTATGTAGAGTTCAACGAGTTATAAACGGCTTCCAAGGTGTTATAATTGGAACTTAACGAATCATAGTCTCCTTGTGAGTTAGTATAGTCAGTTAAAAGGGAATTGTATGTTGCTTGAAGGTCGTTGTAGTCATTTAATAAGCTATAGTAACTAGCGTTCAATCCTTCATAATCATTCTTAAGCTCATGGTGACTGGAGTTTAAAGAGGCATATTGGGATAGAAGGGTATCTACGCCTAAAGTGACAGTGAAACTTGCATTTGCTATGGTTGCTAGATACGGATATGTAGGTATGGGATATGTTGTTATGGCCTTTATTGTATAGTTTCCAGAGTTAACCATCGGAACAAACAACGTTACGTTGAATTCACCGTTTTCGTCCGTTATTATAGGGCGGAAGAGTAAAAGGTCTTCAAATGTTATGAAGATGCCTTGATTTGGTGTGAACCCTTCTCCGGTTATGATTATCTTGCTTCCTATAGCTGCCTCTGATGGAGAAACATGTATAGTTGGAGGTGGCGTTACTGTAAAACTGGTTGTACCCGTCGTGTTTGTCGTCACGTCTAAAGCCATAATAGTGTAGTTTCCAGGCTCAACGTCTGGAACTTCAAAGGAAACACTCCACCAACCCCAATTCTCAGCCGTAGTATTAGCCACATTAGTTTCGTCAAAATAAACCCGAACTTCATCATTAGGCGTTGCTCCAATGCCGCTAACATATACGCTTGTTCCTACATGCCCAGATTGAGGTGAAACATATTCTATCATAATCTCGTGAAGATTGGTGAAGAAACCACCTTCCGCAGTATGCGCTATTAAACGAACCTCCTGATCGGGTGGTTCACCTACAACCGTATTGAGCTCCGTAGCGGGTAAATTGTATACATCCTTAAATTCTATAGCTGTTGCGCCTTTGCTTACAGCCTTGAAAGTGACCGTGGCTAAGGTTCCGCTGCCAACCGCTCCAGTTGGCGGAAATGGAAATTCGTATATCATGGCTAGCATGTCTACCGTGCCCGTGGTGTTGTCTATTTTCATCATCCAAAACGTTTCGTAGCCAGTATTCTTAAGGAAAGGTCCCTCGGTCGCGTTGACGGCATTTATGATGCTGAGATTGAAGGTTATTCGACACTCCCAACCATACAAGCCGTTGCACAACTCACCAATGGAAATATCGGCTACAGTTATGTTGACAGTGAAGGTTTCGCCAACCCCTGCCGTGCTTATTTGAGGACAAACAGAAATTGTGGGTATAGTCTCCGCTTTAAGTAGTTCAATACTAAATGTCAACGTTAAGATGTTTATTAATAGTAGCGTCAGCATTAATCCTGATACTGCTTTTCTTTCCAATTCCTTCATTCTCCTTCCAAGCTAACCATTGCTATGACTGTCACTTTAACTTTTTGGAATAGCCGTCTGCAGGCTATGGAGAAAAATTACCTTAGATGTATGGAATGTATGACTTTGACGAGTTGACAAGGTTTCTCGATGGATTGTCGCATCCTCTGCGGATTTTCACGCGGAACGACCTGACTCCCTCAAAACCGATTAGATCAAAGCGTATGGGTATGAAAAACCGCTTGAATGAAACTGCCCTCGTATCGCGATGTTCGCTCCGCACGCTGGACACCGCATGTCATTGGTTAGGTGCCACTTCACGATCTCAAAGCTGAACCGCTTGACTACCAACTCCCCGCAACCTGGGCAATAGGTGTTTTCGTAGCGGTGTCCCGGAACGTTTCCTATGTAGACGTAGTTGAGTCCAACCTCACGGGCTAGCTCACAAGCCTCTTCTAGCGTCTTTACCGGGGTGGATGGAATTTCAGTTAGTTTGTAGTCGGGATGAAATCTGAGGAGGTGAAAAGGCGTGTCTTTGCCAAGGTTATCCCTTATCCACGTGGCTAGTTCCCGAATCCTATCTAAAGAATCTCCCCTCTTCGGCACCACTAGGTTAGTGACCTCGACGTGTATGTCGTGTTTCTTCATCGCCTTCAGAGCTTCATAAATGGGTTCTACGGAGGGAACAGCAGAAAACTTCTTGTAGAAGTCGGGATCTCCACCACCCTTAAAGTCAACGGTTGCTGCGTCCAAGACAGGAGCTATGGTCTGAACTGCCTCCGGCGTCATATACCCATTCGTCACAAAAGTGTTGAAGAACCCTTGTTTTTGAGCCAGCGTCGCCGTGTCGTAGGCGTACTCAAAGAAGATGGTTGGTTCGGTGTAGGTGTAGCTTATGCCCTGACACCCGTTCTCCTTAGTGGCATTTACAACCCGCTCTGGCGGGAAGTCGTGTCCCTTGATGTCCTTTTCTTGACTAATCACCCAGTTGTCGCAGAAACGACAGCGAAAGTTGCACCCAACAGTGGCGATGGACATAACCAGTGAGCCTGGGTGAAAGTGGGAGAGGGGCTTCTTGGTGATAGGGTCAACGCAGGCGGAGCAAGCCTTCGTGTACACCAGTGAGTAGAGCTTTCCCTTCTCGTTTTTCCTCACCAAACAGAACCCTACGCCCCGGTCACGTATGGTGCACCTTCTAGCGCAGAGGTTGCAGAGCACCTCGTTGTTCGGTAACTGCTCATAGAGCATAGCCTCATGCAACGACATGTTGCTTCACCTCTTTTAACATAGGTGCCATTGCTGTTAAACCTAACGGACAGCAAAGAGGACAATAAGGATTGAGTGACGACTGGCGTGATGAACCTATGTAAACGTGGAGGTTTATGCTATTCGATTCCCCATCGTTTGGTGACTTTAACCAATATGAAGATTACGAAGGCTACGATGAGAAAGGTTATCAACGCGCCAATGAAATGGCCCACACGGAATGGTCCAGCTACGATTGTTTCCCATTCGACGCCAGGCATGACCAGAGTGACTATAGGCATGATTAGGTCGTCAACAAGCGCTTTTACCAAGGTGCCAAGGTATATGCCCAAGATGAAGGCGACAGCGAGACCCATGACCTTGTATTTCGAAAGGAAATCCATAAACTCCTTCCAAAATCCTTTTGTTGGAGGTGGAACGGGTTTAGGCTCAAGCAACTCTCTAATTCGCCTCAACTCCTCTAAAATTTTATCCTCTTTAGGCATTTACATCACAGTTCTGAGATTGCTATCCTTCCGTTTTTAGCTCTTTTGCACGCACGAATCTACTCAAAATGTAGCAGACTATTTTGGACTTTGCCTTATTAAGCGTCACTCAGTTTGAGCATACAATCCACGATCTTTGAGCAAACTAGACATTCTTGTGAGATAGGATCATTTTTAGGACGAATCGCCAAATATCCAAAGTGATGAGGACACCCTGAAGGACCTTTTACTTTCTTCTCTAGTGGTTTAACTGAAGGCTTTTCTGAAGGTTTTTCTTTTTTCTTTCCTTTCTCTTCTTTGAGTTGAGTGTTTTCGGCGTCCACATCCAGTTTAATGAAGCAGTGGGGACAAGCGTAGTACTGTTCCCCTGGTACCCTTGACAAACTATTCAATAGAATAGGCTCTTTAATTTTCCTGCAGCATTTAGGATTTGGACAAACAATTTCTCCGGATTCGTCTGGCATTTTTATCTCATCGTCGGTTTTTTCCGATGTTAGAATGTCGATTTGTTCGAGATATATACGTTTATTGAAGTCAAAATATGTAGCACAACTATAGAATCAGTGCATTCTAGAGGGGGGGAGTCACGTTTTTGTCATAGCTTTTTCGTGTGGGTATAAAAAGATAACAGAAAGAAAAGGTATCCCAGATGGAAAAAGAGCTCTAAGGGATGTCCACTATAGTATGTATTTTGCAGATTTGCGTAGCTGAATAGTATATCTCCAAACACGTTCATTATGATTCCTGCGTTAATGAGTAACCATACGGATCCCATTTTTCCCTTAAGCTCTGTCATTGTAAATATCAATAAACCGAGCATAGCTTGTGCCAATAGCGAGAGGTCAAAAAGAGGGTATGCAAGGTCTACAAGTAGTGTGGCCAGATTCATTGCTGATGCTCTGGTGCTGATAGACAATAACAAAGGCGGAATTATGCCTACACTTGTTGGCAAAACGAAAACTGAGGCGATTGCAACTATTCTCTTAGATATGACAGGCCGAAAGAGTTCGACATAGGTGAAGATAGCGAAAAACAGGAAGCCATAGCCAACAAACCTATAGATATCTGCGACAGATGGATAGGGTGTCTTAATGTCGAAGATTAACGTGTAAAGAGCCCAGATGAGTTCGCTTATCAACCAGAAGATTATTCCTAAAGAGAAGCTAAGCCAGACTCTGGAAAATTTGCTTTCAAGATTTTCCCAGTAACTGCGTAAGGCGAAGCCTGAAACAACTACAGCTAAACCAGCAATGAAAAGAGGAAAGGCGTTGGAGAAAAGAGTCATGAAATCCGTATAATAGCTTTGAAAGTAATAAACTGCTGTGAGGCTTAGGGCAACAATCAAAGCTAGCCAATAGACATTTCTCAGTTTACGACTAGAACTGTCAGATGACAGTTAAATCACCTATTTTAATGTCGGCGGTTTTGTTCTTCAGCAAGTTGTGGTTTAACGTTTCTGCTTTGAGAATCAATCTTCCAGAATTTGACTAAAAATATGAATTATTACTTTGCAAGTCTAACGCATGCTATTTCATCAAGAACTAGCTGAGTTAAACTCTTATCTATCTAGCCCGACTAGGTAAACTGAACATCTTCCCGAGATGGTTATTATGAGCAAAACATCTCGAATCTCCGGTTTCTACAAGCTAAGCCCAAAGGAGAGGGTGCAGATCGTAAAGGAATTCGCAGAACTAACCGACGAAGAAGTCAAAGTTCTCCAGTCAACTGGCTCGCTTAAGTTGGAACTAGCCGATCGAATGATTGAAAATGTGGTTGGAGCGATGCCTATACCCCTAGGAATCGCCGTGAACTTTCTAATCAACGGAAGAGACTACCTGATTCCGATGGCCATTGAAGAGCCTTCAGTGGTGGCTGCAGCCAGCAACGCAGCGAAGATAGCAAGGGTGAAAGGAGGGTTCTTCACCAGCAGCACCGAACCCATCATGATCGGTCAGATTCAAGCGGTGGGAATAGACGACCCGCAAGCAGCCAAAAAGGCCATTCTAGAGGCGAGGGGAGATATCCTGAAAAAGGCGAATGAGCAGGACCCCATGCTCGTTTCAGTTGGTGGAGGTGCCAAGGACTTAGACGTAAAGGTGATAAAGGCGAGCACTGGGCCCATGGTTATCACAGAGCTCCATGTGGACTGCAGAGACGCCATGGGTGCAAACGCCGTGAACACCATGGCTGAGGCGGTTACCCCAATGATTGAGAGACTAACTCACGGTAGAGTCTACTTAAGGATCATCTCCAACCTAGCCACAAAACGGTTGGCAAGAGCTTGGACCGTGGTGGCGAAGGGAGCGGTGGGCGGAGAAGAAGTCGTGAACGGCATAATGGAGGCCCAAGCCTTCGCCGAGGCAGACCCCTATCGAGCTGCAACCCATAACAAGGGCATACTAAACGGCATAATCGGCGTTGTTATAGCCACGGGCAACGATCATCGAGCTGTGGAAGCAGGAGCCCACGCCTACGCCGCAAGATCAGGACGTTACGGCCCACTGACGGTCTGGGAGAAGAACAAGGATGGAAACCTGGCTGGTTCGATCGAGTTGCCCATGGCGGTGGGGATCATCGGAGGAGCCACCAAAGTGCACCCGGTGGCCAAGATAGCGCTAAAAATCCTGGGCGTAAAGACAGCACGAGAGTTGGGTGAGGTACTAGCCGCCGTTGGACTGGCTCAAAACCTCGCTGCGTTGAGGGCCCTCGCCCACGAGGGAATCCAGAGGGGGCACATGACGCTACACGCCAGAAACGTGGCCATCACTGCTGGAGCCTCTGGAGAACTAATCGACCTGATCGTTGAAAGAATGGTGGAAGAGCGCCGGGTAAGACTTGACAGAGCAAAGGAACTGATGAGAGAATACGAGGAAAAGGGAAGGAAAACGTGATTAGAATCTTATCTATTGTCACCTTCTTCGGAACATGCTAAGTCTTACAACATACTCTTTTCACAGTCTCGTAGGATCTGGTTTATTTCCCTTTGCACTCCCTCCTCAAGCTGAAGTGGTACATGCGTAGACAATATTTGCCTGACCTTTTCTTTTGCTCCTTCGACAAGGGAGCCACTTGTTGAAGGTTCAAGGATCGTAGTATCTTCCTTGAGCCATATTTCTTGTTGAAAATGTTCCAGAGTGTGCTTAATTCCCAAGAAATTGCCTCCTGGTCCAACCTTGCTGATGGCATCGAACCCTAAGGTATCTTCGTCAACGCTGAACTTTCGCAGGTACGCACGGGCATGTATCCAAGCTTCGACATCGAGAATCACCTGCTCCAGCGCCGAGCTTTCAGCATTTTCAAGGCTTCCTAAGCCTGAGGTGATATCTCCACGGCTCAAGTGTGCAAGAGCTAGCGATTTTGAGGCTTCAATGAGAGATTCTAAATTGTCTGGAGTCCCATCCATTCCCACTCCGGTCGCATAACAAGGGAGCCCGTAAAACCTCGCCATTTGAGCAACACCCGCTGCAATAAGTGGAAATTCAGGTGCTTGGTAATTGATACTGCCTGTCCTCATGTCTGCCGAGGATGATTCTACACAGTAGATCACTGGAGCGCCAGGGTTGGCACATTCAAGAATAACGATAGAACCAAGGTTTTCACTGTTAGCGATGGCCAACGTTCCCGCAATTGTTGCGGGAGCTGTGCTACCGCATAAAGCCATAGACATGGGAGCAACTGGAATTCCTGCCTTGGCTAACTCAATCATGGCTTCAGATGAGCCTTCTTCGAACACAAGTGGGCTAACAGGACAATTGATTGATGAGAATATGGGTCTTCTCTTCAAATTATCTTCGCCACCAACAATAGTGGACGCCAACTTAATTTGCCATTTAGCCTGCTCCTCACTGAGCGCCTGATACTGAACGTGCTTCCTGACATTACTAAAGGAGATAGCTAAACCATGGATTGTTTGGACAGACGGTGGGATTTCAGTAGGAGTCACAATAGGCCAGAAGAAGTCAACGCCATCGAGATAATCACTCAGAATGGCAAAATTCCTTAAATCCGACGCTCTTGTCATCCTCTTTTCTCCAGTTTTGAAATCTTTCATAAAAACAGCGAAGCCGCTTAAAGCAACGAAAGGAAAATCTGCTGCAGGAAGTTTAAGGTCAAATTTTGGATCCCTTCCACAAAGGACTATTTCCTTTGGCGCTTTCTTAACTGCCTCTTCTACGAGGGAGCTTGGAATCTTCACGATTGAACGAGCGGCATCTACTTCTGCACCGTTTTCAGCGAGTAGACTCTGTACTTTTCTGCTGAGGACCTTTATTCCAATTTTTTGCAGTATTTTCAAACTTGTTTCGTGGACACGCGCGACTTCTTCATCGGATAATAGTATTAGTCGTCCAAATGCCAAACTAATCCCCAGCAACAATTCTCAAATTCTATTTAATAGATTTATTGCGTGCAACCGCATCTATGAGTGAACAATTTCAACTTGTTGTAGAGACATCTTCATTATGCGAGGAAAAGGGAAAACTATAACATACAGCTCCAATTATTCCATAACGCATTCAACACTCCACGAGAGGATAAACTTGATAGCAATTCCGGGTCCAGCGTCTCGAGAGCTTGGTCGAAAAATTGCCAACCTATTAAAGATAAGGGTTGTCCCAGTAGAGTTTAAGCACTTTCCAGACGGAGAATCTTACATTCGATTTGATGGCGATGTAGAAAACGAAGACGTTGTAATTGTTCAAACAACAAGCCCGCCACAAAACGAAAACCTCGTCCAGCTCTTTCTAATGGCGGATAACGCAAAAGATCTCAAAGCAAGAAGCATCACCATCGTTGTCCCCTACTTTGCGTACATGAGACAGGACAAACGTTTCAGGTCAGGCGAGGCGTTTAGCGTAAAAACTGTATTAACGCTGCTTCAGGCTTGTGGAGCACACAGAATTATCACTGTGAACTCCCATAACCCGGAGATTCTAAGAGCCTTCAGTATACGTGTTGACGATCTGTCAGCCATCGGTCTCCTAGCCGAACATTTCAAAAAACAGGGCTTCGACGGGGCGTTTTCTCTCTCCCTTGGTAAAAAAGCGCAGGGCGTAGCGGCAGAGGCAAACGATGTCTTAAAGGGAGGATACGGATACGTTGAGACTCGGAGAGACAGGTTGACCGGAAAGGTGACCATTAAGAAGAAAACTTTGCCTGTGAAGAACATGGACGTAATAATATTCGACGACATCATCAGCAGCGGAGGCACCATGACCAAAGCAATAGGACTGGTTAGAGAACAAGGCGCTCATAGAGTCTACGCGGCGTGCGTGCACCCCCTCCTCGTCAGAGACGCCAAGGACAAGATTATGGAAAGTGGTGCAGATGGAATTGTGGGCACAGACTGCGTTCCCAGCCCCGTGAGCTTGGTTTCGGTTGCTCCCCTAATCGCAAAAGCCCTAACCGAAGAGGAGTTCAGATAGTGACGAAACTTTTCTTTCTACTGTCAGGCGAACATCCAACCCTACCATCTTCTGAGCTGAAATCCATCTTAGAAGCAGAGGGTTACAAATACCAAGTTTTGAAGGAGTTGACTCAGGTTCTGCGTTTGGAAGTCGACGTTAGCAGCGTGAAATCAGTCATGTTTAGGTCAGCCATGACCCGAGTCTGTGCCACAGAGTTGTTTAGCTGTGACGCAAAAGCCGACAAGATCTCCGAAAGGGTGGGTTCCGCGTCCCTAGATGGAGTTATTGAAAGAGGGGAAAGCTTCGTTGTTCGGATACGAAGGATAAGAGGAAGTGCTCCGCATCTTCCTAGAGGAGAGCTGGAGCGAAGGCTAGGCGAGCTGATTTTAAGCAAGGTTAAGGGAACAAAAGTGAGTCTAGAGACTCCCGAAAAAACATTTTTCGGAGTCTTAACCGACAACAGATTTGTTTTCGGACTGAAAATGGGCGAAGTCTCGCCGAAACCTTTTGTTGAAAGAAGACCTCGAAAGCGACCGTTTTTTCATCCTTCCGCCATGTCCGCAAAACTCGCGAGGTGCATGGTGAACTTGGCCCAACCTAAAGTGGGTGAGCTGGTACTGGACCCCTTCTGCGGAACCGCCAGCATGCTCATTGAAGCTGGACTAATCGGGTGTCGCGTGATGGGATTTGACGTGAAGCGCCGTATGGTGAAGGGGAGCCTTCAAAACCTTCTGTGTTACGGAGTGAAACCAGAGGGGATGGCAGTTGCGGACGCTCGACACCTCCCCGCGGCTAAGGCTGACTGCATTGTTACCGATCCTCCTTACGGCAGATCCGCGACCACGCTTGGATGGAGCACCCAACAGATTATAAAGAATTTTCTTTCAACAGTTGAGGATCGACTTCCGAGAGGAAGAAGACTATGTACCGCGTCTCCGAAATCAATAGGTGTGAGAAAGATGGGCAAAGAATTAGGATTTAGGCACGTAGAGTCCCATCTTGTTCCTGTTCATAGAAGCCTAACAAGAGAGATAGCGGTGCTTGAGAGGACATAAAATGAGCTTGCGCGTCGTTTTCTTGGGAACCGCGGGAAGCATCCCAACACTTCAGAGAAGTCTGCCAGCCATAGCTGTTCAACGGAAGGGTGAGCTTATTCTGTTCGACTGTGGCGAGGGTGTGCAGAGGCAGATGATTCGAGCTGGAATAGGCTTTCATCGAAAAACAAAGGTTTTCATCACCCACATGCATGGAGACCACGTTCTAGGCCTGCCCGGGCTCTTCCAAACCATGTCCCTTCTGGACAGAGAGAGAAAACTGGAGGTCTACGGGCCTTCTGGAATCAAGGCTTTTGTGGAGGCAATACAGCAAACGGTTCAGTTCATCCTCACCTTTCCCATCGAGGTCCTCGAGATAGAAGATGCTGGCGTAGTGTGCGAGGAGAGAGAATATGAGGTTCATGCAATTTGGGTGGATCACGTGATCCCCAGCCTAGCGTACGCGTTAACGGAGAAGCCTCGACCCGGAAGGTTCCATCCCGAGAAGGCGATGGCGCTTGGAGTTCCAGAGGGGTCCCTTTGGTCGAAGTTGCAGCACGGTTCAGTCGTTGAGCTTCCAAACGGGCGAGTCGTAAAGCCCGAGGAGGTTTTGGGTCCTCCTCGTCCCGGGAGAAAGATCGTGTACACAGGGGACACTCGGCCTGTGGAGAACCTTGCAGAATTTGCTGAGAACGCGGACTTGCTGATTCACGACGCCACCTTTGACGATGAACTATTGGAAAAGGCTCATGATGATGGTCACTCAACGCCCAGTCAAGCTGCGGAGACCGCGAAAAGAGCAGGGGCAAAAAGGTTGGTTTTAACCCACATCAGCGCTAGATATAAGGATCCCAATTTTTTGTTCGAACAAGCGAAGAAGGTCTTTCCTCACGTAGAAGTGGCTAAAGATTTTATGAAGATCGAGCTTCTGCTTTTAGACACTTAGATGAAAAGTTTCCGCAGGGTTTGAAGGCTTTCTTCCACGTGTTCTATAGATTCCAGCATTACGACATCGTTGTATCCAGTCTTCTTGACTGCTTCTGCAACGCCTACCCAGTTGACGGTTCCGTATCCTATTCCGAGATGTGAATCTTGGATTCCATCGTTGTCACTCACGTGCATGTGGACAATCTTGTCGCAGAATTGGGTGATGAACCCTTGAGTCTGATGGTTTAGGTTGGCGTGTCCGATGTCCAGCACCAGCCCTATGTCATCGTCGATTTCTCTGTAGAAGCGTGAGAACTCCTGAACACTCTTCATCAGAAACGGGTGGGGCTCCGGAACGTTTTCAATCGCTATCTTAACCCCGTATTTTCTAGCGGTCCTCAACAAGACGCGCACAGATTCTATGTTCAGCTGCCAATCCCGCCCAGGATAAAAGTCGCTGACGCCGGTTTTCAGCCCCGGATGAAACACCCAGAGTCGACAGTCCAGCTGACGAGCGTGAGAAATGGACTTTTCAAGCCGCCTTAAGATGGTTCGCCGCAACACCGAACTGGGAGAGGCTATGTTGATGTCTGCGAAGGGACCGTGAACCGTTAGCTCAAGGTCGTGTGACCGAGCCACCTTCCTCAGAGCCACTACTCGTTTGCTGGTGAGCACGTGCAAGCCCTCGTCAAGAAGCTCCACATGGTGCACATCAACCTCACGAAGGCGTTTCACAAGGGAGGAAAACTGTTCGCCAAGGCAGAAGAGCATGGACAAGCCGATTTTTATCTCAGACACGTTAACCACAACAAGGAGTGTTTAAGTTTTAAGGCATTTGAACTCAACCCTTTGTTCAGGATGTTTTTGGAGCCAACCACTCGATGAGTTCACGTGGGTTGTCGCAGTGAATCTGAACCTTGATAGGTCCCAGCGGCGATTCGGCTACGGGTTGTGAAAACGAAATGTGGCCCACATACGCTACCTGCTTGTTCAGGTAGAAGACTATGGATTTTCCGCTCAGCCCTCCAAAGAGTACTCCTCTGGCAGCGTCGCGAATCCTCTCCCTGCGAAGCAAATTCTGGAACTTTGTAAGCCCGTCGATGCCTTTGGCTTTCGCAACGAGCAGGCTTCCCCGCCTCTGCTGCCTAACCTCAAACTCTGCGTTTCCGAGGATGTTCTCTACGGCTCTGCTCACCTTCTCTGGGTCTTCAGTGGGATTGATATCAGCCTCCACGTGAACGTCTATTTCATCCACCTCGAACCACTTCCTCCAAAACCTCGCGAACCTTTCTTTTAAGCTGAGCCTTCGTTCCTTCGTTCACGATCATGTAGTCTGCGGTTGCTATGGCGTTTCCCAGCCCGACACTGAGCTCCCGCAGATCGCGTTCCATGAAAGTCTTCCAGCCCTTTGGATCATCACTTCGCTTCCTCATGAATAGGCGTTGAAACCTTGTCTTGGGCGACGCATGGATGGCGATGAGGATGAAGTTGGGAAATTGCCTCTTGAACTCCTCTACTTCACGCGGGCTTCGGATGCCGTCAACGATAACAACCTTACCCTCTGCTTTCTCGATTTTGGGAATACAGCGCTTGGCCACGACGTACGGACCTTCCTCCTCTCTAAGCTTGAGCATGACCATGCCGATGTTCTCCGGAGTGGGCTTCAGTTTCCTCCGCTTGGTCTCTTCCCGCACCTCGTCTCCCATCACCACTACAGAGTAGCCTATTTTCTGAACCATCTGTTTCACCGTGGCCTTTCCGGCACCGGGCATGCCAGTCACGCCCACAACAATCTTTTCCTTCATCGCCCGTCATTTCTCCACCTTATGCTTAGTATCGTATAACATTTCGGTTAAAGTTATTATAAATGTGTGTACTGAAGAATAGGCGAGGAGACAGGTTATGTCAGAGATGATTCGAAGTTTTATTGCGTTTGATATCGACAACGAGCTGGTTCTTAGAAGTTTTTCAGAGGTTCAGGGTATGCTCTTAAACACAGGCGCGGACCTGAAATTGGTGAAACCTCAAAACATTCACATAACCATGCGATTCCTAGGAGACATCTCCTCCAGCATGGTGGACTCCATCCACGAAGAGATGAAAAAAATCTCCTTCAACCTGTTTGATGTAGAGATCAAAGGTCTAGGAGCGTTTCCAAGTCTAAGGTACGCCCGGGTAGTTTGGGCTGGAATCCGAAAGGGAGCCGATGAGCTGAAAAATATTTTCGATCAATTGGAGCCTCGCCTTCAGGGGGTAGGCTTTAGGCCAGATCCAAAGGGGTTCAGTCCTCATCTCACGATCGCCCGGGTGAAAACGGGTCGAAACAAGGCTGAGCTCGCCCGGTGTGTCCAAGACTTGGCAGACTACGAGTTTGGCGTTGTTAGGGTGAATTGTTTGAAGCTTGAGAAGAGCGTTTTGACACCGAGAGGCCCCATCTACTCAACCCTGAGGGAAGTCTGCCGTTAAGAACATCGGTGGTGTTTATGGCATTAACTCTTGAAGAGGTTTGTGCAGAAGTCTTAAAGAGAACAACTCCGAGCAACGATGAGAGAAGGCGCGTTCTCGAACTTGCAGAGAAACTGAGAGGACGAGTGGGGGCAGCAACAAAAGAGGCTGGAATAGAAGCAAAGGTTAGAGTGGAGGGCTCAGTTGCCAAAGACACGTGGTTGAGAGAGGAGCCGGACATCGACATCTTCATGCGAGTACCCACCACCATGCCTCGAGAAGCCTTTGGAACAATCTGCTTGGAAATCGCAAAGAAAGCCACCGAAAGTCACAAGCAAGTTGAAAGGTTTGCTGAACATCCCTATTTGGAATCCTTTATTAACACGACAAGAGTGAACATTGTGCCGTGCTATCAGGTGAACCAAGGCGAGTGGATCAGCGCCACAGATAGAACCCCCTTCCACACGGACTACGTAAAACCCCTCTTGAACAATAGGTTGCGTGGGGAGGTTAGGCTCCTAAAGAGGTTCATGAAGGGCATCGGCGTTTACGGAGCTGAAATACGAGTTGGAGGATTCAGCGGATACCTCTGCGAGCTTCTCATCCTACACCACGGATCCTTCGTCGAATTCTTGAGGTCAATCGCAGGCTGGAGAGAAAGCAGAATCATCGATCATGAAGGACATTACAAAGGAAGAGAGCAGGAAGCAAGGAAAATCTTCGAGGAACCCCTCGTGGTGGTGGACCCTGTTGACAAAGGAAGAAACGCTGCAGCAGCCGTGAGAAAGGAGAGGTTAAACGAACTCATCGCTGCATCCAGAGCGTTTCTCACAAACCCCTACCCAGAATTCTTTTACCCGCGGAAAAGGGTGGCGTATACGCTTGAAAAGCTTGTCCACACCATAACAACCCGCGGATCCACCATCGTCTTTGTAAAATTTGGAAGAGTGAGAACAGTGCCTGACATATTGTGGGGCCAACTCTATAAGTCGCAAAAGTCGCTGAGGAAAATGCTTCAGCAACACAACTTTAACATCATTCGCGACCATGTCTGGAGCAATGAACAAGACCTCAACATGTTCATCTTTGAGGCGGAACAACGCTTCCTCCCACTTATAAAAAAACACTTAGGACCACCAATTGAAAAGATGGAAGAATGCGAGAAGTTTCTGCGAAAACACGCGGGAGCGACAAGCACCATCTCTGGACCGTGCGTCGAGGGTGGCCGCTGGGTAGTTGAAACTAAGCGGATACACACGGACATCGTGAAACTGCTCACTGAAAAACTGAAAAGGGGAGGCAGACGCGTCGGAGTGGCTGAACTGATTTCTCAATCCATCGCGAACACTCTGGACATTCTGGTAAATGAAGAAATCACTAAGCTGTATTCATCTAACGCAGAATTCGCGAAGTTCTTAACAGAATACTTGGAAGGAAAGCCAAAATGGCTTAGTTGAGCCTATGACAAAGCCAACAAACTATATATGAAGCGGAAACATCATTAGGAGGAGGTAGGGGAAGATGACGCTGGAGTTAAGCCGTCAAAGGATGCGAGAGAGCGCACTTGATCAATTCAAACAGCTCAGAACCTGCGTGCTGGCTAGGGAACTCTGTCTACTTGTGCGCGCCAATCGAGTGACTTTCGATGTAAAGGATGTTCACGACTGCTGCACGTTCATTGCCAAACTATGCCAGGAGGCAGGTTGCGGAGAGCCAAGCGAACTGTGCAACAAAGCCGCTGAAGCAGTCCTCGCAAGCGAAGAGAAATATCTCGAACTCTGCGGGCAGAGCTGTGGAAAGTGTGGAGAATCTAGGCGACCTAGAAAACCGAGGTACATAGAAGAAGACAGGTATTATGTTGCCTGAGAATGAAAAACTTGTACAACATTATGATCCCTATCAGCCTCGGTGAAGTGCGCCACGATGCGTTTCATTTCCTTATCCATTTTATCAAAGCTCGAAGAAGAAAAAAAAGCCCAGCGTTAACAATTGCCAACAAGACTGCCATTAACGCATCCGCAAGGCTTCTTGTATTATAAAATTGAATCAAGTAATTTGCATCCATGTATATTAGGACAAAGAAAAGGAACAACAGAATGGGGACGGAAAGAAAGGAAAACGTGACAATGATAAGTGCAAGAATTTTTTCAGTGTCTTCAGACACCATTTTCTTCTTCCACACGAAGCCTATTGTATAATCCTTCTATATTGTAGTTTTTATCTGTTTTTATTTTGTACCAGCCTCTACCTAGTTGGGCGCACTTGTTATGTTGACGCGAAGAGAGCATACTCTTAAGAGTTTTAATAAGATAGAAAGCTCTTAAGACTATTTAGCAGGAGATAAGGTGAGGTCTTACACTGTTATCGGTTATTCCCTATTCTGGGTTGGAAGGAAAGGATATTCAAAAATTCATGTGCAAGATAATAAAAAAGAAAGGTTTCTTTAGAAAAAAGTTTTTAGAGGATATTGTACGCAAAAATATGGTCTGGATGCCATACTATAGAATACAATTTAACTACATACGCTCTGAAAAAGGCTTAATTCAAACAGGGCGAAGTGAAACGACGTTAAACGCGATGTTCTGTGGATCTGTTAAGAGTGAAAGAGAACTTTTCATCTTATTTAGGCCAAACTATTTAAAACACAAAAGAATAGACCAACCCCCACAATCAGAAGAGATTGTAGGCCCAACTTTCAGTACAGATTTTGATGGACTCCTTGGAGGCTTTCTAAAGAGGCTTAATGAAGCCAAGGACGAACTCATCGAGCTTAGGTCGGAATTACAGAAAATTCGCGCACGCATTAGAAGATCGCCATATAGTCGGATATTGCCGATACCGGGAGATCTTAGAAAGGAAAAAGAGCTGTCCGAAAAGGTTGCAAAACTTGGTGCCATAAGGAACGTTTTAAGCATGTGTTTGAATGTGAATGAAAATATAGGGTCGATTGAAGTTGTAGGCCATGACATTTTCTATTACCCAACTTTAGTAGTTACATTAAAACATAAAGAGAATGGAACTGAGAGATACATTTTAGTGGACCCTGTTGGGAGGGGGTTAGTCAGTAAACGCTTGAGTTGGGATAGGGAACTTACAGAACTCTGCGACAAGAATAGTATGTGTAAAGAAGTTATTGCTAGATCGCTCACATCTCATGCATTGCGTGCGTAGTGATCCTCGAGTTTGGAAGAGTTGGAACTCAGAACGGTTATTTCCTTAAATGACATGCTACAAAGTGGTCTTTCTTAACTTCGATAAACTCGGGGTCTTCCTTTGCACATTTCGGTATACTGTAGGAGCATCTGGGATTGAATCTACAACCTGGTGGAGGATCAATCGGGGTTGGCACCGCGCCTTTTAAGATGATTCTGTCCTCACTGGCTCTGCGACCAGGGATAGGGATAGCGGACATTAACGCTTCTGTGTATGGATGTAGTGGGTTAGCATAAATTTCTTTAACTGGAGCTAGTTCCACTAATTTGCCCACATACATTACTGCAACTCTGTCGCACATGTGTTTAACCGTACTCAGGTCATGTGATATGTAGAGATAAGTGAATCCAAATTCTTCTTGCAAGTCTTTCAGCAGGTTGAGTATTTGAGCTCTAACAGACACGTCTAATGATGATACAGGTTCATCAGCTACAAGTAACTTGGGATTACTAGCTAGTGCCCTAGCGATTCCGATTCTCTGTTTCTCGCCACCACTGAACTCGTGTGGATATCGGTACATGTGGAAGGGGGCTAGCCCCACTTTTTTCACTAGCTCGACAATTCTTTTCTTTCTTTCTTCTCCTCTAGCGAGACCGTGGATGGTTAGCGGTTCACCAACGATGTCTGCAAGGGTCATTCTAGGGTTAAGCGATGTGTATGGATCTTGGAATATCATTGCCATTTCCAGTCGTAGCTTTCGCATCTCCTTTTCACTTAATTCAAAAAGGTCGCGCCCCATGTAACGGACTGTGCCTGCGGTCGGTTCGAGAAGTCGTAAAACCACTCTTGAAAGAGTCGTTTTTCCGCATCCGCTTTCTCCCACTAACCCTAAGGTTTCTCCACGTCTTACGTCGAAGCTCACCCCGTCGACCGCGTGTATTGATGAAACCTGCCTCAGAAGTACTCCTCCCATTATAGGGAAATATTTCCTCAAGTTCACGATTTCAAGCATTGTTTCCGACATTTTGGTCATCTACGTCAATGACTTGGCTTACTGCTTGAAGTGTACAGGTGGCAGGCTACCGCGTGTCCTTGTCCAACTTCAGTAAGTGGAGGCTCTTGTTCACTACATATTTTCATGACATGCTCGCATCTAGGGTGGAACCTACATCCTAGGGGTGGGTTGATAAGACGGGGCACTGTTCCAGGAATGATGCGGAGCCTTTCCGTCTCTACGTTAAGCCTAGGAATAGACTCAAGGAGTGCTTGAGTATAAGGATGCTTAGCTTTTTGAAAAATTCCTGTTAAATCAGAGTATTCTACGGCTTTTCCAGCATACATAACTGCAATCTTATCACCGAGCTCACTTATGACCCCCAAATCGTGTCCAATAAGCAGAATAGAGGCGCCAAAGGCTTTTCTTAACTCTTTCATTAATTCTAAGATTTGAGCCTGTATAGTAACGTCCAAGTTTGTGGTGGGTTCATCGGCAATAAGTAGCTTTGGATTACATGAAAGGGCCATGGCAATCATGGCGCGCTGTGCCATGCCTCCACTATATTCGTGGGGGTAATCTTTCATTCTTTCTAATGGGTCGGGTATGCCTACTTTGCCTAATATTTCCGCTATTTTTCCCGTTATCTCATGTCGTTGTACTTTTTGATGCAGTTTAATAGCTTCGGCGATTTGACTTCCCACGGTATAGACAGGGTTCAGGGAGGACATGGGGTTCTGGAAGATCATCGATATTTTTGCTCCTCTTATTTTCCTCATCTCTTCCTCACTTTTTGTCAACAGGTTTTCGCCTTCAAACCAAATTTCGCCCCCAACGACCTCGCCTGGTTCTCGAACCAGTCTCATTACTGAAAGAGCCACGGTGCTTTTTCCGCATCCTGACTCGCCTACAAGTCCAAGAACCTCTTCCTTTCCTATATTCAGATTCACGTTATCTACAGCTTTTACTACGCCTTCTCCTGTAAAAAAGTACGTTTTCAGATTGTTGATTTTCAGAAGAGATTCACTCATTCTGTTAGCGCCCGCTTGTTTTCACGTCTAAGGCATCTCTCAATCCGTCTCCGAATAGGTTGAATCCCATTGAAGTGAAGAGTAATGCCAACCCTGGAAAAGTTATCAGCCACCAACAAGATGTCAAATAAAGATATCCCCTCTCCAGGAGTACACCCCACGAGGCCGATGAAGGGTCGCCAAAACCTAAGAAAGTTAGAGTTGCCTCGTAAAAGATGTACCAAGGTATATCCATGGTTGCGAGAACAATAATTGTAGACAGTATATTAGGCATGATGTGATGCACTATGATGCGCCAATTGGTGGCTCCAATCGATTTTGCCGCTTCAACGTAGGTTGACTCTCTAAGAGTTAAGAACTCACTCCGCACTACTCTAGCCATGAAAGGCCATCCGACTAATCCCATCACCAGCACTATTACATGTATACTTCGCACTTCAAACATAGCGACGGCTACGATTAACAGTGGAAGTTCGGGTAATGTCAGAACCACATCTGTCATTCGCATTAGTACCTCATCAATGAGCCCTCCAAAATAGCCTGAGATCATTCCAATGGTTATACCAATGAGAGCTGTCAAGGCGACGGTAGCAAGTCCGACATAGAGGGAGATTCTAGCTCCATAAAAGACCAAAGTTAACATGTCTCTACCTCTCGCATCAGTCCCAAAAACATGTTTCATGGATGGAGGACGCATTGAACTTCCCATCCATTCAGGACTGTATGGGGAGATTATAGGTGCAAGAAGCGCAACTATCGCTATTAATAAAACTAAGCCAAAGCCAAAGACTGCCAATTCACTCCTTTTAAGTTTTCTCCACACAATGAAAAGTCGAGTGGCCTTTGACGGTTCGTAAACTTCTTCAGTGTCTCCTCCCGATTTCTTTTGCGACTGCCCGGCCATAAACCACTACTCCATGATCTTATTTCAGTCATATCTTATCCTTGGGTCTACTATTGCGTATGCTATATCTGCACATAGGTTGGCGATGAGAACCATTAGGGCTATTATCATGCCGAGACCCATGAGCGTAGGATAATCCCTCTTATCTGCTATCGTAACCATGAAATCACCTAAACCTGGCCAAGCGAATATATATTCAACGACTGCTGCACCGCTGAGCAGGAAACCCATGGAGTAACCTTCATACGTCACTACAGGAAGCAGAGCGTTTCTTAAGGCGTGCTTGTAGATTACAACTCTTTCTCTTAGACCTTTAGCTCTGGCAGTAGTGATGTAGTCTTGTCTTAGCACTTCCAGCATACTCGACCTCACCATTCGGAAAAGATAAGCTGTCCATTCTAAGACGAGGATGGCTGTTGGAAGTATAATATGCCTTAAATGGTCGTATAACCAATGGAAGGGTGAAGGAAACTCTACGCCTACGGTTGTAGTCCCAGAAACTGGAAACCATCCTAGCCACGCTGAAAAAACCAGTACTGAAATTAATGCCACCCAGAAGGTGGGTGCCGAATAACCAATTAGCGCCGCTAGCGAACATGCAGCGTCAGTTAACGAGTAGTGTTTAACAGCGGCAATGACTCCCAGAACAATCGCAATCATCACTGACACAGCTTCAGCTGCGAGCATAAGCTCTACTGTGCGAGGAATCCGTTCAGTTATCATAGATATAACTGGCCTAGAGCCGATATATGAGAATCCTAGGTTGCCCCGCACTATTTTGCTCACCCAGAGCAAGTATTGAACAGGGATTGGTTTATCAAGCCCTAGGTCTCTTCTTATTGCGTCCATCTGCTCTCTTAGTGCGGGATGCCTACCGACCATGGCTATCACTGGGTCGCCAGGAGCAAGGTGGATTAACGTAAATATGACCATGGAAATGAAGAAAAAGGTGGGGACGATCAATATTAATCTTCTAATTATGTAGGTTCTCAGGGTCATTAGGGACCAACCACCTTAGCTTCTTTTCTCTCTTCTCTACTTGATTATGTTTCCTGTACCTTAGAGTGGGAAACTGTATATAAAATAATACCTTGTAATTTAAACGTTACTCTAACGTTTACGGATATTTTCTATTAATGGTTATGGCTTTTCCTAGTAAATTTTAGATGATGTAGAAAAGGAGAGTGGATGTTAGAGACCTATTCGGATGCTGGTTTCCTTCCTCGTCTAAGAAGGAAAGTGATTACTACGATGACTACAACTACTCCTGCCCCGGCGCCGACGATTAGCTCGAGGGGAATAGGCTGTTCTGGCTTCGCCCTCACTGTGATCATCTCGCTTTCGCCGATGTTGTCCTCTGTATCGGTTTCACCCTCCACAGATTCTGCTTCAGCTATTATGATGTAGTTTGCTGGCACTCCAACCGTGCCCGTTGTGTTCCAAGTGAAGGTTAGGGAAGTGTTTGCGCCAGCCGCTAGACTTGATACGGTTTCCGTTCCGATAGGCCAAGGTGTAGCCCCTGCTTCATGGCGATAGTCAACTTCAACATTGAACGTTTCGGGTGTCGTTCCTTGATTTTCAACGACCACAGCGATGTCTACGAGTTCGCCTTCCTCCACCGAGGTTGCATTGGGTGTGACGCTGAGAACAGCTATGTCGTGGGTCACCTCTGCTAGGGTGTTGCGGAAATAGCCATGCAGTACATGGCCCATGTCCGGTGTCTCCGCGTCTACTACAGTGTATTCGTGTCCGTACCCTTCATCGGTGTATCCGAAGAGACTGGTCGAGCTTATCACCTCTGTCCCAAGGGTTATACCTGAGTCTCCTGTGCCTACTACTGTGAAAGTTATGTTGGCTAGGGTTCCAGGTCCAGAAGTTAAGGGAGCAGGCTCCTCTGTGAAGAAGAATAAGGCTGTTGTCATACTTAATTGGCCTGCTGTGTTGTTGAAGGTTCCCGGCATAAACCTAGCGTCGCCGGGATGTGTTGCGTTAGTGATGAGGTCTCCGTTGGTAACCTTGACGCCGTGTAGGACAAGGGGGTTGTAGCTTAGGGTGAACTGATAGCTTTGAATGTCGCTTTCGTCGTAATCCGTTTTTATTGAGATTGTGTAGTTCGTGCCTATCGTTAGGTTTGGGTTCACTGTGCTGTGAGGAAAAACCGCGATGTACGGAGATTTGAAAACTCTCACCCGGCTGAGCGAGATGAGTGTGTTGTCGGTTTCATCTGTTTCGCCGGATACTGTGCTTGCTGTAGCATTTATCTTGAAGTTGCCCGAAGATGGAAATGGTATCAATGACGTGTTCCAAGTGAAGGTTAGGGAGGTGTTTGCGCCAGCCGCTAGACTTGATACGGTTTCCGTTCCGATGGTACGGGTGTCGTAGTAGACGGTGACGTCGAATGTTTCGTTTTCTGTTCCTTGGTTTTCAACGATAACCGTGATGTTTACGGGGTTACCGCTCTCCACCGAGGTTGAGGATGGTGTGATGCTGATAACAGCTATGTCATGTGTCCCTGCTGCGTTAGAGTCCATCGTGTTTACGCTGAGCATGGTAAGGGTAAGTGGTATAGTGAGGAATATCCACAGCAGTTTTTTTCTCATGTTTTCACCACTGGAAATTCTTTAGTATAAGATCAAGGATGCTTATGAAAGTTTCTCTTCTCCATCCGTTAACAATTCTTTGACGTTTTCGTTGTCTAGCGGTCTTTCATCTGTTGTTTGAGAAGAAAAGATAGAAATTAAGGGTTTTGGTTATGTTGGCTTTGGTTTTCTGATCTTTAGGAAGTAGAAGGCGGCTGCCGCTATGATGATGGCTGCTCCTCCAGCGGCTACTATGTATAGGTACCACGGGATGCCTGAAGGCTTTTCTTGTACTGTGATGGTTTGCACGTTGCTTTCGGCTGGCGTGGTGTCCTCGTCGCCTAGCCAGCTGGCTTTGACCTCGTAGATTTCAGCAGTTTCTGGTGTCCAAACATATGAGTATTGGCTGTACTCGTTGGTTGTCACTGTTGTGAGGTTGTTCCAAGTTTCCTCCCCACTGAGTCGGTACCAAATTGTTACGGTGACACCTTCGCGTGTTGGGTCAATAGACCCGCTGATGGTGGTGTTTTCACCAACAGTGATGGTTGTTGGGTCTGCGGATATGGTGATGGTGCTGATTACCCGCAGAGCAAAGTTCACGGTGGTGGTCTCTTCGGTGAATACGGGGATGTCGGTTTGAGAGGTGGTCTCGTATCCAGTTGCGGACGCGGTGACCGTGTAGGTTCCAGGTGCAATTGTGATGTTGTAGTGTCCGTAGGCGTCGGTCGTGGTGGATTTGGTTTCTAGACCCACAGCTTCTACGGTGGCGCCTGCTATTGGCTCTTCAGTTAGGGCGTCAGTAACCGTGCCATCGATCGCTCCTGGAATGGGTGTGAGCGCTAAGTTCACGGTTTTGGTTATTACTCTGACTATAGTTACAGATGTCGAGTTGGGGTAGTAATCAGTCTTGGATGCGTTAACCGCGTAGTTGCCTGGTGAGATGTCTGTGATCCGGTAGTATCCGTTGGCGTTTGTGGTGGTTGAGTAGCCGTTGAGGGTTATGATAGCGTCTGCTATTGGCTCTCCAGTCAAGGCGTGAGTAACCGTGCCATCGATCGCTCCTGGAATGGGTGTGAGCGCTAAGTTCACGGTTTTGGTTTCCCCAGCAGATACGGTCACAGACACCCAATTGGGGTAGTGGGTGAGAATACTACCATAAATCCGTCTAGATGCGTTAACTATGTAGGTTCCAGGCGTAATTCGGATCGTGTAGTATCCATTCATGTTGGTGGTGTTTGAGTAGCGGCCAGCGGTTACGGTGACGCTTGTTAATGGCTCTCCAGTTGAAGCGTCAGTTATCGTGCCGTTAATCCAGGCAACAATTAGTTGGAGTTCGAAGTTCACGGTGGTGTTTAGGTTTTCAGAGACAGAGATATCGTACTTCACGCTGGAGTAGTAACCCGACTTAGAGGCGGTAACTGTGTAGTTTCCAACAGGCACTATAATGTTGTAGTTTCCGTCGGTGTCGGTGGTGTTTGAGTAGCCGTTAGCGGTCACGTTGGCTCCTTTTATTTCTTTTCCAGTTGAAGCATCAGTAACCGTGCCATTAATCCAGCCAACAATTAGTTGTAGCTCGAAATTTACGGTGGTGGTCTTCCCACCAGTCACCGTCGCGAAAGTTGAATTGTTGTAGTAACCAGGCTTAGATGCGTTAACTGTGTAGTCTCCAGGCACAAGTTCGATGTTGTAGTACCCGGTCTCGTCGGTTAAGTTGGAGACGCCGTCGGCAGTTACGGTGACATCAACTATTGCGGAGCCTGTCTTGGCATCAGTAACCGTGCCGTCGATCCAGCCGACGATTAGTTGGAGTTCGAAGTTCACGATTTCGGTGGTGCCGATGTCCACGAAGATGCCGGTTTTCAAGCTAGTGTAGTAGCCAGGCTTAGATGCGGTGACGTTGTAGGTTCCTGGTGCTGGTACTAGGATGCTGTAGTGTCCGGTTCCGTCTGTGAAGCTGGAGGCGACGCCTTTAGCAGTCACTTTGGCGCCAACTATTGGAGAGCCAGTGTTAGCATCCCTGACCGTGCCGTTAATCCAGCCATAGACTGAGATAGGGTTAAGAGTGAAGTTGATTGGCACGGTTTCTTTAGCGGAGACGGAGACATCATAAACAACACCATCGTAGTACCCTGCCTTCGAGGCGGTTAAGTTGTAAGTTCCAGGCTCAATCTCAATCTTGTAGTATCCGGTGTTGTCGGTGGTGTCAGATGCTATGGTGTCAGCCGTTACAAGGGCGTTAGCTATTGGAAGAGTAGTCACGTTATCGGTGACGTAGCCGTTAATCCAGCCAACGATTCGTTGGAGCTCGAAGTTCACGGTGACCGCCTCAGCAACTACGGTTACTGGCTTAGACTCGGTGTAGTAGCCGGGCTTAGATGCAGTGACGGTGTATTGGCCGGGTTGGACGTCGGCTAGTAGGTAGGTTCCGTCTGTCCCTGTGGTGCTTGAGTAGGTTTCAGGGCCCACAGCGGTTACTGTTGTGCCGGATATTGGGAGTTCTGTGTAGGCGTCTGTAACTGTTCCTGATATTGCTCCAGCGTTGGAGAAGTAGCCGTGGCCTATGTGATCAGGCATTGTTTCAGCGTCTATTATGCGGTAGGCTTTTCCCCACCCGCCTTCAGTGTATCCGATAAGTTGAGTGTCAGGTCCAAGAGTTATGTTTGAACGCCCTCTGCCCACCACTGTGAAAGTTATGTAGGCTAGGGTTCCTGGTCCAGAAGTTATGGGTGCTGGTTCCGCTGCGAAATAGAAGTAGGCTGATGTTAGGGATAGGTTGCCTACAGTGTTGTTGAATGTTCCTCGGTAGAACTTGGCGTTGATGTTTTTGTCTCTGGTGATTAGGTCTCCGTTGGTGATTCCGCCGTATTGGTATATCGCTTTTATTTGTGCTCCTGCGCCTGGCGCCGTTATGAATGTTAGTTTTCTTCTTAAGTAGTCTATGAAGTATTGTGGATGTAGGTATGTTGCGTTTATCTCTGCTCCTGCGCCTGGCGCTGTCTCAAAGGTTATGGCGCCTTCAGCATAATTTATAGTGTAGTGTCCGTATTGGTATTTTACTTTTATATCTGCGTCTACACCTGGCGCTGTCTCGAAGGTTATGGCGCCTGTAGCATAGTCTATAGTGAAGTCTATATCTCTGAACACTAGAGTATCATTTACGTAGACCTCTTCTGAATATATGACAACTGGTTTTCCGGTTGTGTAAAATTTTGTTGTTGTGCCGTCGCCGGTCCACTTGTCCGTTTCTTCCGTAACATTATGCGCAAGAGTATCATCTAAATAGATCTTTTCTGAATATCTAAAAACTGGTTTTACAGTTGTGTTAAATTTTCTTGTCGTGCCGTCACCAGTCCAAGTGTCCGTTCTTTGCGTAACGTTTGCTATAAGGGTTTGATTTACATAGACCTTCACTGAACCTTCAAGAATCGGTCTTTGGGTTAGTGTAAATGTTGTTGTGCCGTTGCCGGTCCAGGTGTCCGTTTGATTTAAACCTCCATACAAGACATCTGGGTTGAAGTAGAGAGTGAACTGCCAAGCCGTAATGTCGTTTCCTGTGTAATTGGTTTTTATTGAAACGTTGAAGTTGCTGCCAGGTGTCAGTGTCGGGTCCACGATGGCTGGTGGATCTATGTAGATGGCAGGATATTCAGCAGCAGAAACTTTTATTGTGCTTAAGTTAAGTACACCAAGAAGGCTAAATGTAAACAGCAAAACGATTAATAGAGACAACAATCTTTTCCGTATCAATCTATTCACATTACCCACCTTCTCATTTCTTTTACGGGAATAGCCAATTATTAAATGTTGTTCCGCAGTTTTCTATATGAGTTTTCTATGTTTACGGATACATTGCTCCGATGTTTTCCACCCAAATGTAGAAGTCCAACATTTCCACAAGCCCACTGTTATCAAAGTCAGGATATATGCCTGGAGGACACTGCCCAGGGGTTCTTCCAAAGTTATCTACCCACAGGTAGTAGTCAGGCAATTCAACCAGCCCGTTGAAGTCTGCATCGCCCGGTAGCCTAATCTGGATCATGCCGCTAGTTAGGGTGTTGTCAGCGGTGTCAATCTCATCATGGACAATGCTTACCTCCGCGGTTATTGTGTATGTGCCGGGAGCAGTATCTAGAGTGTTCCAGAGGAAGTTGATTGGCATAAGTTGTCCAGCGCTTAGATGGAGCCCTTGGGATCCCATTATGGTTGAGTTGAGGTACCACCTAACCGTAAAGTCTTCGGATTCCACCCCTTGATTTTGAGGCACAATCTCGATGGAGATATTTTTTAATCCTCGGAAAGTACAGGTTAAACTGGGATTGCGAGTGAAGCTGAATATGGCAACGTCATGGTTGTGTTGAGGTGGGGAGTCTGTCTTGTAGTAGATGTCAAAGTTGCTGAGTCTTGTGGAGGTCCATGCTATCCATATTGTTCCATCTGCAGCCTGCATTATGGCGGGCGTGAGGTCGTCTTTGCCGTTGTATGTTATTCTCTGCTCCGACGGTAAGGAGCTGTTAAAAATCTTGCAGTAGATGTCTGTCTGATTGGTTGACTTTTCCGTAGCCCAAGCAATCCAGATTGCACCGTCTTGGGTCTGTATAATTGATGGGTGCTCATCCCTGTCTGAGCCCGTGGTTAACTGTGTGTCAGGTGTGTCAACAGTCATGTTTTTGAAAATAACCTTGAAGTACAGATTTTCGTTTCTTTCCCAGACGATCCAAAACTTATCGTCTTGGACCTGCGTAATCGACGGATCCAAAGGAGGATCCAAATCTTGGATGGAATTCCAGGTGAGTTGACCTTCAGGTTGCCACGAAGATCCGTTGTATATTCGGTAGTAGATCTCAGAGTTTCCAGTCCTGTCTGAAGACCAGACAACCCAGATGTCGTCGTCTTTATCCTGTATAACTGAGGGACTTTCATCTTTGCTTGGATGGTTGGTGAGTCTTGTGTCAGGTGACCAAGAGAATCCGTTGTATATTTTGTAGTAGATTTCAAAGTTTCCAGCCCTGTCTGAAGACCAGACAACCCAGAGTTTTCCGTCTGCTGTGGTGATGGCAGAGGGCATTCTATCATCACTTGGGTGTGTGGTCAATTTTTTGGCAGATGACCATGGGAAGGTTGATGATTTGTTGTACACCTTATACAATATGTCTGGGTTCGTGCCGATTTCAAAGGAGTGCCAGAAGATCCAAATTCTTCCATCTTGAGCTTGAGTTATTGAGGGAGCAGAGTCTACGCTTTCATCCCATGTTAGTCTGGTGTCAGGTATAGAAAGCCATTCGGCTGCGTAGCTGAATGGAATAAGCATGTTAAAAATGGTTAGGAGCAGAATAAGCCCTAACATTGTTGAAGCGAGTTTCTTCGCTTTATCAGAGTACACATGACTAACTCCTAATGAAGTTGAAGTATTAAATAAAAAAGGGGGAAACGCGTGGAGCGCGTTTTGTTTGTGTCTATGGGACGATGGCGAATCTGACAACTTTCACTGACCCGGTTACCCAGGTTTCGATGTTGGGGTCGTAGTAGTCCAGTGTTACTTGTGCGTATCGAACTACTTTGTTGGATCCGGTGAAACCGCAGTCGAATGGGTCGGCGTACACGATTACTGGTACGTCTAGTCCGTCAGCAGCTAGTGTAAGTTCTTCGATGATGACTGGACCACCTGGTACGCCAGCTCCGGTGAGGATGGCGAACGTAACTTTTGCATCGATGGGGTAGCTTCCCGAGTTTCTAGCTAAGGCTGTGAGTTTAACAAGTCCGTCATCGTCATTGGAGTAAACCCAGTGGTGGGCTTCAGGCTTAGCCTTCCACTTCACTAGGGAAGCAGCGCAGGGATATATTATTTCTATGCTGTGGTAGGCTGGATAACTGACTGCGCCCTTGTCGTCAACGACCTTTAGCCAGACTCCGTAGATTCCAACCTTCGGGTAATTGTGAGTGATGTTTGGTTCAGTCGTAGTAATGATGATTGGCCAACCCGTTTCGTTGTATGCGTCTCCGAAATCCCATTGGTATTCGACGATGTTTCCAGCAGAACCGCTTGCGTCAAAGATTATATCTTCGTGGACGTTTGCTACATCCGGAGCCTCGATAGCGGCTACGAGTGTTGTCACTATCTCAACTGTGCCGTCCATGAAAGTGTTGTCGGCTGTATCTGTTTCGCCAGGTACGATGCTCACC